>Ga0315532_1000136_pt1:0-57500 | contig 58693 bp, 41 predicted proteins | sample SalMarWE160370MG_FD_203082 | JGI IMG/M metagenome (GOLD analysis project Ga0315532, IMG submission 203082) | Salt marsh sediment microbial communities from the Plum Island Ecosystem LTER, Massachusetts, United States - Salt Marsh Sediment WE1603-70 ...
TCATTCAATAATTGGTTTAACTGCAGGTTTAATTTCATTAATCATAGTGTTTGGTGGTTTCATAAATCTTGGAATCTTCTTCAAAACAATGGGGACTGAGTCAGGAAAATTAAGAACCAAAGGACTGAATGGAATAACCAGGAATCCTCAGGCAATAGGTTATGGGCTGTTCCTTATAAGTTGCGCTCTAATCTGGCCATCATGGTATATTATACCTGCCATTATATCCTTTGGAATAATAATACACAGAATGGTCCTTACGGAAGAAATTCATTTACAAAATATATTTGGTGAGGAATACAAAGAATATTTCCAACACACACCAAGATATTTATTGTAATTAAGAAAAAATAAGATTAACAGCCTGTCAAAAATATTAATTTTCATAGCCGAAACCTTTATGTTATCCTGGGATTTGGATTAGTCCAGGTAAAGGCAGGAGGAATAGATGCATTAAAAAGCTCAGGGAGTATCAGTCCTGGTATGCTGATTCTAGCATTTATGGAATATTAATCCTTATAGTTATTGTGTTCATAACATTCTTTGATCCCTTGTGGAAAAGTCATAACAGTACTTTTCTTAATAATGGATGATGCAGGTCACAACACTAATGTCCTTGTGATTTTAGCAACCAGGTCAGAAGTTGGGTCCGGGCACCTGACAAACTCCGTTGTTATTCCATCAGGATTAATCACTTTTTCATATGGTGTACCCTCATACGTCCACCCGAGAGTTGCTCCATGCTGAAGTGCAATAATAAAATCATGCATACTACTCAATAACCATGGGCATATTTTACCAATATCATCAGGGTATTTGAACTTATCTCCTTTTTTGTGACACCAGGTATCTTCCCTTGCTTCAAAAATCTCAATCTCTATTTCATATTTTCGCCGGGTTTGTGGTTGTTCAACCTGAGTGCTCCCTTTCAAAACCGGAACTGCTGCCAAACCGGCAATTGTACAGCCGGATTTGCACAAAAATTGTCTTCTTTTCATAATTCTATAGTCTTTAAAATTGTGGCCCGGGGGCATCCAATATTGGTATCCCCGGACTCTTTTATTTACCTGTTGTATATAGTATCAGCGATTCTTCATCTTTGACATATATCTTATTACCGGTCAGTATGGGATGTGCATATACCGGCGTCTCTGACACAGGTATAGAAGCTATCTGATTGTATTCTGTATTATCAGGCCGGTAGACTATCATATTTGAAGTACTGGGCAATGCTATCAGCTCTGAACCAATATCAATTATTGATCCGAAATCCCTGTGCCGCGTGGTATCAGCCCATGCAGTACTTCCATCAGAGGCATCAAGACAAAACAAATATCCTCTTTCATTTAGTCCATAAAGATATCCGTCTTTTAAAACAGGTGTGTTATAGTTGGTGCCAAATTCAGTATTACGCCATAATTCATTAACAGAATAGCTGTCCCCGTCCCTGGATATTCTTACAGACCCGGTTCCATGCCCCTGTCCTGAATAAAATATCCTGTGATCATCAATTACAGGACTGGAGGAATTATAATAACGACTTTCGGGCGGAGTGGGTATTTCCCATAGCTGTTTCCCCTCACTCACTGATAGGCCGAGCAGTTTACTGTCAGTTTGCAATACCACAATTTTATAATTTTCAAAGAACATCTTATCGGGAGATCCATAAGCAGGTGCTACTCCCTCAAACTTCCATAATATTGTTCCAGATTTCAGGTCAAAGGCAATTACAGCCGACTTGTCAGGCCCTCCAAGATGTGCAATACATTTATTGTCAATAATAATTGGTGACATTCCAGTGAAATATACCGGGACTATTTTCTCATAATCATTATTGCGCCATAATAATTTCCCTGATGCAGTATCAAAACATGAAATAATCCCTGTTGCTCCGATTATTACAACTTTCCCGTCCGAAATACTAGGTGTACTTCTCGGCCCTGGATGTCTTGCTGCCGGCCCCGTGACTTCATCCGCGGGGTAGCTGTTTTCCCATATCTGTTCGCCTGAAGATGCATCAAGGCATTGCAATGTTTCGTTGCCTCCAATACGAGTAAAAACAAATAGTTTCCCTTTGACCAGAGCAGGTGTGGCATCTCCATAACCAACCTTTATTTTCCATTCCACCTTCAACTCTGAAAGCCATTTATCAGGTGCTTTGAATCCTTCCACTTTGCCGTCACGGTTTATTCCCCTCCATTGTGGCCAGTCCTGACCCGAGACAGTCAACACGCAGGATACTACTAAAAGTGATAAACAAAATGTGATCAGATAAAATACTTTTTTCATAATCTGGTTATTTTAAAGTCAATATAAAGACAATAACGGTACGTTTACCTGTAAATTTATGAAATATTCTAAAGCTAGTTTCCAAATAATTATATATATCAGTTACTATCCTGATATACTTTAATCATTACCTTTGGGGCAAAATCTATACTATGAAAATCAAATTCCTCGGGGCTGCCAGGGAAGTTACAGGCAGTAAACATCTTATAACAACACAAAACGGGAAAAGACTCATTCTTGACTGCGGCATGTTCCAGGGCAAAGGCCTTAAAACAGATGAAATGAACCGCAACCTGGGTTTTAATCCCGCTGATATAGATCATATTATCCTTACACATGCCCATATCGACCATTCAGGACTGATACCTTATATATATAAACAGGGCTTCAGGGGATCAATTGTATGCACAAGCGCCACACGCGACCTGTGCTCGATTATGCTGGCCGATTCAGGTCATATCCAGGAACATGATACCTATACTTTTAACAAGAAGAGAGCAAGGAAAGGACTGCCACCCGTTGAGCCCATATACACTAGGATGGATGCTGTTAAATGTATGAGCCTCTTTATCGGTGTATCCTATGACCGTAAATTCAGGATTGATGAAAATATTAAAGTTAAGTTCACACATACCGGCCATATGCTTGGCGGCGGTGTTGCCAATATAGAAATAAAGGAAGGTGACAGGATTCACAGGCTGGCATATACGGGAGATATAGGGAGACCGGTGAACCGTATACTGATTACACCAAAACCCTTCCCTCAGGCTGATATTCTGATCACTGAATCCACTTATGGTGACAGGCTTCATGAAGACAACATCAATGCTGAAAAAGAGCTTCTGAGTATTATAAATAATACATGTGTTGAAAAAGGAGGAAAACTGATTATCCCCTCATTCAGTATCGGACGGACCCAGGATATTGTATACACCCTGAATAAGTTCTATAATGAAGAAAAACTGCCACGCATTGACATATATGTCGACAGCCCACTGGCAGTGAACGCAACGGAGATATTCAGATTACACCCGGAATGCTTTAATGGAGATATAATTGAACTGATGGAGAAAGACCCTGATCCCTTTGGCTTTAACAGCCTTTACTATATTAAAAGATCAGAAGATTCAAAGAAACTGAATGATATGAAAGAACCGATGGTAATAATATCAGCTTCAGGCATGATGGAAGCAGGTCGGGTTAAGCACCATCTCGCAAATAATATTTCAAACCCTGCCAATACCGTTCTGGCAGTTGGTTATTGTGCACCTAACACTCTTGGTGCCAGAATATTAAGAGGCGACAAGGAAGTCTCAATTCACGGCAATCATTACCTGGTAAAAGCTGATATCAGGCGTATTGATTCATACAGCGGTCATGGTGATTATAAGGAAATGGCTGAATTCCTGTCATGCCAGGATCCTTCGAGAATTAAGCAAACATTCCTTGTCCATGGAGAGTTCGAAGTACAGGATAAATATAAATCATTCCTGGAAAGTAAGGGATTCAGGAATATTGATATACCAGAAAGAGGCGATGAGTATTTATTTTAGGCTAAGGTATCTAGGCGCTGGATAACTGGGTACTGGGTATTGGGTGCCCCGGCGTTCGCGTTGCTCAGCCGGGAGTGTCGCTTCGCTCCAACTCGTTTGTCGTTTGTCGGTTGCCACTTGTCATTTGTCGTTTCCCTTTTTTTAACCGGAAGTTGATAAAAAAATAATAAAATAATTTGCAAATATGTTATTTATTTCTAACTTTGTGTTAGATATATTTAACTTAAAAACATAAAGTCATGAAAGGAATTTTTTTACCATTACTGGCAATTACCGCTGTCCTGGCAGTTACAGGAATTGAGATATTCCAGGTGAATCCGGTTGATTCAGCTCACTCCAGAACCGCTGAGATCATTTATGTATTAATGCTCATAGTACTTATCGGGCTTGGCATATTATTAGCAATGAGAAGATCAAGAGAGTTAAAGATGGGTCTTCCCGTGGAAGATGAATTATCCAGGCGCATAATGAACAGAGCAGGATCCATTACCTTTTTTATCTCGTTACTGATCTGGCTTATTCTTCTGTATATAGAAGTACATGAGGTTATAGATATAGAAGCAAGATTTCTGTTTTCATACGGTTTAATAGCTGTATGTTTTGTATTTCTTATTTCCTGGACGGCCATAAATTTTGGAGGGGCAGGTCATGAAAAACAGGATTAAGGAATTGAGAGCACGGTTTGATCTTACACAGCATGATCTGGCCATAAAAGTCAATGTCAGAAGAGAGACTATAGTTTTTCTCGAGAAAGGGAAATATAATCCTTCCCTGAAGCTAGCTTATGATATTTCAAAAGTCTTTAATATGAAGATTGAAGAGGTATTCCTATTTAAGGAATAATTCAACGACAATCCAGGGCTAACTGGCAGTTCAACATTTTAACGGTTCAACTCTTCAACAACCCGTGTACCCTGCTTGTTATTATAATAAAGTATCTTTGCTAATTGTATAACAGCACAGAATGCATAAACATTCAGAGAATAGTACAAGGCATATCTCACTTGCTTTCTTGCTTAACCTGGTATTTACCATAATTGAGATTATAGGAGGCTTCCTCACAAACAGTGTTGCAATTATTTCCGATGCGTTGCATGATTTTGGTGATACAATATCACTGTCAGTGGCATGGTATCTTCAGAAAGTATCAAACCGTGGGAGGGATAAATATTATACCTATGGATACAAAAGATTTTCACTGCTGGGTGCAATATTTATATCAGTGATGCTAATCGTAGGTGCTGTTTTTATCATTAAGGAAAGCATTGAACGACTCTTAACACCTGATGAAGTCAATGCACAGTGGATGATGTATCTTGCCATTCTGGGTATAATAGTTAACGGGATTGCTGTCCTCAGGCTCAGAAAAGGAACATCACTGAATGAGAAAGCAGTTTACCTGCATATGCTCGAAGATGTACTTGGCTGGATTGCTGTACTAGTCGTAAGTATCGTGATGATTTTTGTAGATGCACCTATCCTTGATCCAATATTATCAATAGGAATTACTATATGGGTACTGTTCAACGTATATAAAAATCTGAAGAAAACTTTCAGGATACTTCTTCAGGAAGTCCCGCTTGGTATTGATATAAATAAAGCAAAGAATGCAATTGTAGAGATTGATGGTATTATATCGGTTCATGACCTTCATATCTGGTCGCTTGATGGGGAGAATAATATAATATCGCTGCATGCAGTACTGCCGGATAATTTCTCGGGTAAAACTCAGCAAGATCTGAAAATTGAAATAAGAGAAACATGTGATCGATTTAATATCCAGCATGCAACTATCGAGTTTGAGACTGAAGGGGAAGAATGCGTGTTTGAGGAATGCTGAATGAGGCGAATAAATAGGTTTGATTCCAACCTTCCTAAGCCTCAGTCCCGAAATTCTTTCGCCGGAATGGCGATTTAGAATTTCGAGGACCCTCGAATCGAAGATTCGGGGCCTTAGCCTTTATTAATTTTTCCTTTAGACGCGCTGTAGCGCGTCTCTACAATTGATGGTACTTGTAATATATCTTCAAACTTTCTTTTTACTTTTTACTTTTTACTTTGTACTTTTATCTTTAGACACACCATGGTGCGTCTCTACTTTCATCGTTAATATTCAAAATAAATAAATCTCAAATCTATGTCTGCCAACCAGTTAAGACTAATTACTATTCTCACTTTGATCATGCTTGTTTTCCTGGCCGTTGCTTCTATCTTCGGTGCTTTTGTGGATATAACCTATGCACGGGAGACACCTTCGATGGCTGCACAGGGAATGGGACAGGATATAGTTGACCTTTTCCTTGTAGTGCCTGCTGTTATTATCAGTCTTATTCTGATGAGAAGGAATAAGAGGATTGCTACATTGATATTTGGTGGCCTGGTTTTTTATGTATTATACTCGTTCATTATATACAGCATGGGTGTACATTTTAACCTTATGTTCCTGGTTTACTGCTTTACCCTGGGAACAGCATCATATGTCTTTATATTTTACTTTTATACCCTTAGCCGGATAAATGTTAAAGATTGGTTTAATGAGAGAACACCAAACCAGGGTCTTGCCATATTCTTCATTGTTGTGGCAGCTATGTTCTATATGTTATGGCTGAGAGATGTGCTTCCCGCAATACTTAATAACACTATCCCGGAAACAGTCTCCGACTATGATCTTCTTGTTAATCCTGTTCATGTAATAGATATATCCTTTGCCCTGCCCGGTTTGATTATTACTGCCGTTCTTCTGCTTAAGAAACATAATGTAGGATACATACTCGCGCCCGTAGCCCTTGTATTTATAATTATCCTGACAATAGCCCTGGCTGCCATGGTTATAATGACCAGCATTAAAGGAATAAGTGAAGATGTATCAATTGCTGTTATCTTTATTATTCTATCTGTTATAAGCATTGCTTTTCTCTGGGCTTTCCTGAGAAAGATAAAACCAGCAAAAAATGAAATTCAAACGAATTAACCAATTAACAAATTAACACTTAAACCAATGACAGCTATTTTCAGCAAGAAGAAATACAATTACGGCATAGCTCTTGGTGGCGGAGGTGTCAGGGGCTTTGCCCATCTGGGAGTATTGCATGCCCTGGAAGAAAAGGGTATTAAACCTGATATAATTGCAGGCACAAGTGCAGGTGCTATTGCCGGAGCATATATAGCTTCAGGCAAATCGCCCCGGGAGGTTTTTGACCTGATCAAAAATCATAAATTAATAGATTTTGTACAGGTCCGTCTGCCAAAAACAGGACTATTGAACCTTGACAGATTAAGAAAAAGCCTCGCTGATCACATTAAAGCAGATGACCTTAAAGACCTTCCAATACCGTTTTATGTAGCTGTCAGTAATATAATAGATGGGCATGTAGAATATTTCAATGAAGGTCCCCTGGTAAAGATTGTCCAGGCTTCTGCTTCTATACCTGTTTTGTTTGCCCCGGTTGAAATTGATGGAAAGCTGTATTCTGACGGTGGTTTATTTGATAATGTGCCCGTTGAACCTTTGCTGGGTAAATGCAAAAAGATTATTGCTGTGAATATAAGCCCTATATATAAGACAGATAAGATGAAAAATTTAATCCAGATAGCTGCCCGTACTTTTCACCTAAGTGTTAACTCCACGATAAAAGGACTGGAGGATAAATGTGATCTTATAATCGAACCACCTGAGCTTAATGAATTTGAAATACTTGATGCCAGCAAGGCTGATGAGATCTACAGGGTTGGTTATGAATACTGCAAGAAACTGGATATAGATCTTTAAATCGATATAAGATTGAAGATTAACGATCTATGATTTAAGAAATTCTGAAATCTTCAATCTTCAATCTATATTCTTAAATCAAGGAGATACGGTGCTATAACATCATTCTTATTCTCTGTGGTTCCGTCGTAAGTGATTGTTAATATAGGAATACCGGTATTCTTTCTTATCTCATTCTTCATAGCCTCTGTAATGAGTGATGGGCAACAGAAGGCCGGATTGGTCTGGACAAAAAGCGAGATCCCGGGGTATGACTTAATTATATGATAAATCTTAAGGATATTATCGAAAGATTCGCCTGAGTGATACTTATCAATATTATACTTCACCAGGTTCTTTTCAAGTTCTTTTGAACTTGTTTCCTTGGGCTTACCAAGGAAAGGTTCAAAATGCTTATAATATTTCCGTTCAAGCATTTTCATCACCTGCAGTATCCCCTGGTAAGCTGCTATTTGCAAACTCCCGGTATCAACTGACCTTCGCCTCATCACATTTCCAGCTATTAATTTATAAAACTCACTGTAAGGTGTACTCAGTGCTTCACCTCCGTATCTCTCAATTGTATGTATAACGTCCTGATTCATTATATCATTATCCCTAACGAAAAAGTCACCGAAAATTGCTACCAGCGGCCTGTTTCCCTTTTTGACTTTTATGTCTGCGAATTGCGGCATAATCCTGGCAAGGGCTTTATTAATACTCTCATTGCCCTCAAAGGCATTCTGCAAAACATCAACCGATTCATTAAGCAGCTTATCCGTTTCACCAACATTAATCTCGTAGGGCCTGAGCTTGCATCCTGTACGTCGCAGGAGACCTGAAAGCATGTATGCAAAATATGCATATTTGGTAACATCGACTGATATTTCCGTATGCGCAACCTCACCTGAATACACTGATGCCTTTTCAAGGCCATTACCATAATTCTCCAGTATGGTTTTTATATACTGTGGATACATCCTTATATTGCATGAAAGAACTGTCTCAGTCATCCATAAAATTACCCTTGAAGGGTCAAGACCATTCTTTTCGATATAATCTATATAATCATGTGCAATAATATTAAGTGGCAGGCACTGACCCGAATTTGTTGCCATCGCTTTCTGGATACCAAGCTTACTGTGGTCAAGCAGATGAGTTTCGAACCCGTGGCGCCTGAAGTTTGCTGACAGGAACCTGCCAGCTATCTGGTCCCAGTTAGGGAAAAGGACAATTTTGTCTTTCCTGAGCTTATATATTGGCCGTTCAATATTGAAAGTTTTCGGATTATTAATCCTGCTCTCTTCTTCGAAATGATTTCTGAAAGATCTGACAGCCGCCTCAACTCTTGTTTCATAACCTACACTTGAGTCGTGTTCATCAACCTGCAGGATTAGATAAGGCTTTGATGCGGAATCAAGTATTTCCTGGAAATAATCGATAACAAATGAATCAGGTGCGCATTTGAACGCTGTTATCAGTACCGGGTACAGACCTTTTGTTTCAGTAATGTACCGGGCAGCTTTCATCATTTTTGATGTAAAATGCCAGGGCATTGATTTCAGGAGATCATCAAGTCCCTCATCAGGAGGATAGTCATCAAGGGGTACCATATCCTGGTAGAATGTTTTTATACCCAATCCTCCAAAAATATCGGGAATATTATTATTTATATGATCAGTCAGGACCATATAAGGCCTGCCTAAAAGAACAACTGATAATTCATTACCGCTGTCAAAATTCGATTTATACAGATCCAGCAGACTGGCTTTTTGTTTTTTATCTTCTTCAGTAGCCACATTCCATGCAGATTTTATCTGCCAAAGGTTTATCCTTTTCCCTCCTATTCCGTCCAGTGAATTATGAATTGTTTTAAGAACAAAAGCAATTCCTTTTTCAAACCTGAGCAGCGGGACAATAGCTTTTTCTTTTAACCTTTTGCTCAGCAGGGATGTAACAGAGGGGCTGAACTGGGTATAATAACAGTATAATTCTTTTTCCGGATGATCTGATGTCCTGCTCTCAAGCACTGCTGGCATGAATATATAATCTGCCTTATCTTCAAGCCATTTTACATGAGCATGCATGGCGTGCATGGGGGCACAGAACTCCGCACTTGCAAGCCTCTTGCCGTGAGCCACGGGTTCCGGCACCTTCTCACTGCTGACGGTATTGAAACCCATCTCCCTGAAAAAGAATTTCCAGAAGCTCATCTCCTCGAACATATTCAGTGCAGATGGCAGGCCAATCTTTATATTATCGACTGGGTTGGTCGAAGAAGGCACCTTCAATATTTTCTTCCTTCCCTTAATCAGATCAAAGCCAGAAATGTTTTTATCAATATATTTATCAGTATTATAATCCCTGCCACACAGGAAACCATAGGCAACATTCTCCCCATGAACCTCTGCAACGGTTATTGAACAATTATTATTACATAAGCCGCATATTTCAGTACGCACTTTAATGTCTTCCTCAATAATACCAAAACCTCGAAACCTGCTTTCAGCATTATGTTCATCCGCCAGCAATAGAGCAGCACCGAGGGCTCCTGTGAGATGACAATAACGTGACACAAAAATGTTTTTACCGAGTTTAGCCTCGAAAGCAGCAACAAGGGCTTTATTCTTTGCTGTTGCGCCCTGGAAACAAATATTATGGCCAATGGACGATTCAACCGCCACTTTCTTCAGGTAATTATCCCGTACTGAATGCAATACTGCTGCCAGTATCTCATTTTTCCCATAACCCTTGTTAGTATAATAATTTATATCCCTTTCCATAAACACAGTACACCTGTCACTGGCGAGTGGAGCCCTTGCATTTTCAGCCAGGGAGGAATAATCACGGAGGCTGACATCCATTTTTATAGCCTGTTCTTCTATGAAACTACCTGTGCCTGCTGCACATACCGAATTCATTTTTGAAAATACTACCCGCCCGCTTTTCAGGATAGTAAATTTAGCATCCTGGCCACCGATTTCTATTATGGTATCAGTATCATGATTAAGCTCATGTGCTGCCCTGGCATGAGTTGTAATCTCATCAATTATCATATCGGACCCAATAACCGCACCGATAAATTTCCTCCCTGATCCAGTTGTAGCAGTTCCTTTGACTGATAACTTAAATTTCCTGCTGCGCGACAGAGATTGGATAGATTCGAGTATCGCCCTTATAGCATTAAGTGGCTGACCGTTTGTATATGTATAAAATCCAGCTATAGCATTACCGGAGGTATCAGTAATTACTGCTTTTGTACTTGTCGAACCGATATCCATTCCCATATAAACATCGGCAGAGCCTAGTTTCCCGGGATCACTATAAATATCTACCTGCACCCTGGAGGGATGCCTTACAGTTACAGGAGTGTATAGCAAGTCATTGTCCCTCATCTCATCAGGGTAAGATGACAGTTTTATTTCCAGGGGCTCATAAACATATTCCAGTTCTTCAGCCCTGGTCTTCAAAATATCTTTTAGTTCTACTGACTGACCACCTGAATTTTGCTCATTCCCTGAAATATGTATCAGTGCCGCTCCAATGGCTGGAAAAAATTGAGAAAGTTCATGCACCTCGAGTTTTACCCCAGTAATTGATTCCAGGTGACGACAGACAGCCCTGTTTTTGGACACCCCACCGGCAAAAATCACCTCAGCTCCAATATTCCCTGTATTAAAAAGAGTATCGGCCAGGTTCCTTGCAAGCCCTCTGCAAAGGCTATCACATATTGATTCCAATGAATATCCGGCCTGCTGGGCATGTATCAGGTCGGTTTTTGCAAACACGGAACAACGTGAGGCTATATCGGGCATAGATCCCTTATTCTTATCCGCGAGGTCAGATAGTTCAGAGGCTGATATAATATCCAGCCTGCTTGCCTGCTGATCAAGGAAACTACCCGTACCGGCAGCACATGAGGTATTTGTTGCCGACCAGGCAAAACTACCGTCATCATTGAAATGCAGTAACTGAAAACGGCCCGCCCCCACCAGTAATAGAGCTTTATGTTTATTGTAAAACTTTCGAAAGGATTTGATAAGAGATGACTGGAAATCATATCTTGTGACTGTATCTGAAAGTACGTATGCACCGGAGGGACTGACAACTGAAGATATCTTCGTAAAATCGAAGACCCCCGGCAATTCAGCAAGTACATCAGCAGCCTGCCCGTGATGGTACCGGTAAAATGTCTTTAGTATTTCACCACTGTTGCTTAATTCAACTGCTGATATTGCAACTGAACCAATGTCAATGCTTAAACAAGTAATTGGATCTTTCATTTTGCACAGGTAATTTACCAGACAAGCAGGTAATACCTTCCTTAAAGCTTTAAAGATATAAATTCCGGTCAATAAGCAAGGGATATCTGAGATAAAGCTAGGATAAGAATGACCCATCTCCGTCTCAAAGATCGTGATAAAGAATTATGCTTTAATTAAGTACCCTGTATTCATTAGGAGAATACCATGTACTTTTCTTAAACATCCGGCTGAAATGCTGCGGGTATTTAAAACCCAGGTCGTAAGCTATCTCGCTATCTGATTTTGATGTATCCAGGATTTTATGCTTCGCTAAGTTTATTAATTTGAGGTGAATATACTACTGTGCTGTTTTAAAAGAAAAAAAGTGTAATCATTAATGCCCTGTCCCAATTATGTTCCATGAATTAAATCGGGATGAAATAATAAAGCCCAGCCCTTTCGTTGCTCTCCGGGGTTCTTTCCTGGTTATTTCGACCACCAGCCCCGGTGCGATGAATACTAATGTCCCTTCCTGATAATCATAAGTACTCCTTCCATACGCTATTTCTCCACAATCAGATTCTTTAAAGAAAATAGCATAAACACCAAAATACAAATGAGTATGATTACGATTTGAGCCTTTAATTTTTGACATATCTATTACACTTACCAGAGGATGTAAAGTTTCCACTCCAACACATTATTGTAATCTGAAACATTTTCTACTCTGAATATGTCTTTCATTTCATTCAAATTTAAAATCTCAATAAGTATAAGAAATTCATTCTTAAAAAGTTAGATACTATTATCAAGGCGGTAAAAATGGCAGGAATACCTGTAATTTGTATAACAATTTACAAGATAAATCATTGGATATTTGCATCTGCAATAAATCGAGTTACTTATAAAACTTCCCTTATGGATTATCAGAATATGATAATATAATTACTGGTTTTAAGTCTATAAAATTAAATAATGGAATTCACGTTAATACATAGAAACCATGGATATATCTAACTTCAGTCCTAAAAGCCGTAAGATCCTTGAAAAATCTTTTTAATCATTATACATTTAATAAATTAACAGATAAAAATTATTAAAAATGAAATTAATAAAACTGATCTCTTCAATATTTATCTTAATTGCGTGCCTGACAGTAAATGTCTATGCACAGGATTGGCCCCAGTATCTCGGTCCTGAGAGAAACAGTACTTCTCCTCAGAAAGGGATATTAAAAACCTGGCCTGAGAATGGCCCTGAAGTTTTGTGGACAGTTGATCTGGGAATTGGTTACGGAGGACCGGTTATCAAAGATGGGAAAGTATATTTACTGGACAGAGATGACGAGGTTGGAGATAATATAAGGTGTTTTGATCTTTACATTGGGAAAGAACTCTGGAACTTTGCTTATAATGCTCCCGGTTCTGTAATGTTTCCTGGCTCACGAAGTGTTCCAATTGTTTATGACGATTATGTTTATTCTTGCGGTCCTTATGGTGACCTGTATTGTATCGACATAAATACACAAAAAGCTATCTGGAATAAAAACGTCTGGAAAGATTTTGGTGGTGAAAGAATTCCAACCTGGGCAATCTCACAGTGTCCTTTGGTTTACGATGATTTACTTATTATAGCATCACAGGCACCTGAAGCTGGAGTGGTAGCTTACGACAGACTCACCGGCACTGTAAAATGGAAAACACCCTCACTGGGGGCAGTAGGATATGTTAGTCCGAGCATTGTTAAAATCGATGGATCTGACCATGTAGTCATGATCACCGCATCCGATAGAAGAGGTGGGGAAATGGGAAAAGTAGTCGGGATGAATCCGCTCACAGGGAAAATTGTGTGGGAATATGAGAATTGGAATTGTCACATTCCGGTACCCAGTGCTGTTGACTCCGGAGATAATAAAGTTCTTATAACTGGAGGATATGAACTCGGGGCAACGATGATAAAAGTCGTGAAACATGTAAATTGAGATTACGGTACAGAAGAAATTTTCACTACCGTTGAATTTGGCGGTCATACAAAACCTCCGATTTTTTATGATGGTTATTTCTATAGTCAGTATGGAACGAACAGCAGGCGTGACGGCCTGGTTTGTATGAGCATGGACGGCCAGGTTTTGTGGAAGACAAAACGTGACCCAGATTTTAACAAGGGCAGTATGATTCTGGCTGACGGGCTCATTCTGGCTACTGACGGTTCGAATTCTCTATATTTGATAGAACCGGACCCATCAGGATTTAAGCCGCTTGCATCAGCACAATTACTTGCATCACCCATTACTAGAGATGACGAATCGATAGAATCCTCAGTTGGAGATGCTACTCAAAACTGGGCTCCAATTGCTCTGGCAGACGGGAGACTTCTTATCAGGAACCAGAATATGATGTTGTGTGTCAAAGTTGCAGAATGATTAAAGTATCGGCCATATATGATTTCTGAATTTATAATTATATTTTTGGCAACATTATCTAAAAACGAGTTTTACTGCATCGAAAAGAATCGTCATGAAAAGAACTTTAACAGTAATTTTATTTGCACTTTTACCTACTATATATTTGAGCGCTCAACTCCATGACTGGAGGGGACCGGGGAGGTCCGGGATATATAATGAAACAGGCCTGCTTAAACAATGGCCAGAATCGGGTCCTGAACTCCTATGGGAGGCTGAGGATCTCGGGTTTGGATACTCTTCAGTAACAGTTACAGATGATGCTGTTTATATTACGGGTCGCGTTGGTGATGATGATGTCCTTACTGCCCTTACACTTTACGGAAACAAAAAATGGTCGGTTAAATATGGGAAAGCATGGACCATAAATCATAATGGTACAAGATGTATACCAACATATGTTGATGGCAAGATATTCCTGGTCAGCGGTAGTGGCGATATAGTATGCGTTGACAGGAACGGCAAAATTATATGGTCAAAAAACCATTATGATATTTATGGCTCAAGACCACTTATGTTCGGTATTTCAGAATCACCTCTATATGTCGATGGTAAAATCATTGCTTCACCTGGTGGGAATAAAGCCTCGGTGGTGGCATTTGATGCAAAGGACGGATCAGTGGTCTGGGAAGCAGAAGCGCTTAACGAGGGTCCTCAGTTTGTTAATCCACTATTGATTGAAAGAGGAGGAAAGAAGATCCTTGTAAGTCTTTCAGAAAAACATATATTAGGTATCAATACCGACAATGGGGAAATGCTCTGGACTGTTGATTACGACAAAATCAAAAATGTAAGTGGAAGAAGCAGTAAGAATCATGCCGTCACACCCATATACCGGAATGGTTATATTTTAGTGGCTAACGGGTATGATTATCCTGCTGTTAAACTGAAACTGTCAGCCGAAGGTAATAATGTTGAGAAAGTATGGACCAACGCTGATCTCGAACCACATCACGGTGGCATGGTTCTTATTGGTGATTATATATACAGTTCCAATCATCTCAGTAATGCAATGGGTGATTGGGTATGTGTTGACTGGAACACAGGTGAAACAATATGGACGGAAAGGTGACACTGCAAAGGACCTATTATAGCAGCTGACGGTATGCTTTATCTTTACGAAGAACGGACTGGTCATGTCGGCCTGGCAAGACCAAATCCTGAGAAGCTGGATATAGTAAGTGAATTCCAGATCACCAGGGGTACCGGGCCACACTGGGCACACCCTGTTATTATGGATGGCAAACTGTACATCAGGCATGGTGAAATTCTTATGGTGTTTTCCATAAGGTAATTTCCATCCTGATTTAAGTATCAGGAACAGTGCTTCATATTTATGAATTTAGTAATAATGAATATTAAAAACCTATATTCTATAATAATCCCCGCAGTAATAATAATACTGTTCTCTACCGCTTTTGTCTGGTTCATGAGGGGCGGCCCCGGAAGAATAATTGAGGAGAGGATTCCGGGTCTGGATAACAGGCCGGACCTGATTGAGGAAGGGGACCCTGTTATAGTAGGTGAGTTTTTCGCCGTATATGACGGTCAGACTTCAGGTATAAGCAGTGACTGGTCTCGGTTCAGAGGCCCCGGATATGATAACATATGTACTGACAATATACAACTCACTTTTAAGTGGCCGGATGCAGGTCCGGAAATATTGTGGCAGGTAAAGCTCGGGGAAGGTCATGCAGCAGCAGCAATAAAAAACGGCAGGGTTTACGTTCTTGACTATAATGAAAAAATAAGGGCTGATGAGCTACGGTGCTTTTCGCTTGAAAGCGGTGAGGAGATCTGGAGAAGATGGTATAATGTAGCAATAAAACGTAATCACGGTATGTCGAGAAGCATCCCGGCCGTAACTGATAAATACCTGGTTTCAATGGGACCGATGTGTCATGTGATGTGCACAGATCCTGCAACAGGTGAATTATTCTGGACACTTGATCTTGTAAGGGATTACTCGGCTGAAATACCACAATGGTATACTGCTCAATGCCCTCTTATTGATGATGGCGTAGCTGTACTGGCAGTTGGTGGAGAATCTTTAATGATGGGTGTCGATTGTGAAACAGGAAATATACTCTGGGAAACACCCAACCCGGATAAATGGAAAATGTCGCATTCCTCAATTATTCCAATGACAATACATGGAATAAAAACATATGTGTATATGGCAGTAGGAGGAATATGCGGAGTTGCTGCTGAAGGAGAAAACACGGGCGAGGTGCTTTGGAAGACATCCGAATGGAATCCTGCAGTTATTGCTCCATGCCCTGTTTATATAGGAAACGATGAGATAGCATTCACAGCGGGGTATGGTGCAGGAGGAGGAAAATTGAAAGTTTACAGGGAGGGTCTGGGATTCACTGCCAGGGTTATTGAAGCACATTCACCGAGGGAAGGAATGGCAAGTGAACAGCAGACACCGATAGTATTTCGTGACTATCTCTGGACGATTCATCCTAAAGATGCCGGGGAATTACGAAGCCAGCTTGCCTGTTATCATGTATCAGATCTTCAAAACCCAGTATGGACTAGCGGAAAAGAAAACAGGTTTGGTCTTGGACCGTATATTATTATTAATGACAGGATGTTCCTGGCCAATGATGATGCAGAGTTATTTATGTTCCGGTTCGGGATCAATAGTGCAGACCTGATTGAAAGCCAGACCATAATTGAAGAAGGCGTTGACTCCTGGGGTCCGTTTGCGTATGCTGATGGCTACCTTATCATGAGAGATTCACATAACATGGTTTGCCTGGATTTAAAATCTACTGGAGAGCCTAACCGGGCAGGTGCTTCAAATGATTAATCAGGTGTGAACCAGGATTATAGTAATTGGAAAAATAAGATAACTGACTTAGATAAATAATAAAAAGATACCTAGAGACAAATGAACAGGAAAACAGCAGGTCTTGTAGCGGTAATCATAATAATAGTTTGTATCGGCTATATAGTGTATGATGTTGCCACCGGGAAGTCTGATAATAAAGTTATTATTGAACAGGAAGATACTACCCAGGATATTGGTACCAATTGGGATATAATTAATGAACTGAGATTTAAGGACGGCACCCTGAAAGCAGTAGCAAGTTCCAATGATGCTATATTCTGTGCCGGTGATTCCTTCCTGGTTTGTTTAGACCTGGAATATAATAAGTTATGGAGTGTAAAGACAGATATTCCTATCAATGCTGTCTGTTTCAATAATGATACCCTGTTTGCTGCGACTGATGATATAATAATGCTATATGACACGATTGGCAATCTGCTTGGTGAATGGGGCCCTTACGATGATGGTGCCATCATAACAGGTATATCAGCTAACAATAATTACCTGGCTATTGCTGACGCAGGAAACAAACTGGTATTTGTAGTTGACAAAAATGGTGCGTTGAAATCTATTGTAGGTCATCCCGGTAACCAGTTCATTATTCCCAGTTTTTATTTTGATGTCGCACTTACCTATTTCGACACTCTCCTTGTAGCTAATACAGGTAAGAGACAAATAGAATTCAGAACGATTGAAGGTGATCTTGTAAGGTCAATAGGTGAAGAAGGAGATAGTTTCAGGGATTTTTGTGGTTGCTGCAATCCATCTCATTTTGCACTTACACCTGAGGGGAATATTGTAACAGCGGAAAAGGGCATCAACAGGATCAAAATACTGCATGCTTCAGGTAAACTTGTAGAACCCGTGGCTCAATTAAGAATATTCAAAGCATCATTACCGCTTGATATTGCCGTTGGTGAGAATGGTTTAATATATGGAGCATACAGAGGAAATTCGACATTATATACATTTGAGAGGATAATCTTAAGATGAAAAGAACAGATTTTTTAAAAAAACTGGTGCATATCTGCCTGTGGGGGTTGCTGGCCTGGCTGGCAATAATCCTTGGCAGGAATGCTGCAAGTGTTGACAGATGCAGCTCCTGCCCGGAGTATGCAGGATGCAATGATAAGAGAAAGTGTAAGTTTATTAATCCTGACCTGAAAGGATGAAAGAAAATAATAAATATCAGACCAGGAGGGAGTTCGTTAGGAAAGCAGGTAAAGTTGCCATTGTACTGCCTCTTGCATACCTTGGAGTTAAACTGGTCAGTAAAACCACAGCCGCTGAATATGTATGGCAGATCGATCCTCTGAAATGCACACAGTGCAGCCAGTGTGAAACACATTGTGTCCTTACTCCCTCCGCAGTAAAATGCATGCACTCTTTTGAGATGTGCGGGTATTGTGATCTTTGCAGTGGATTCCTGCGGCAGGGAGTTAAAGACCTGGATACAGGAGCTGAAGTACAATTATGTCCCACCGGGGCTATTAAGAGAACTTTTGTGGAGGAACCATATTTTGAATATACTATTGATGAGGATCTGTGCACGGGTTGTGCTAAATGTGTTAAAGGGTGTAACGACTTCGGTAATGGCTCACTGTATTTGCAGATAAACCATGACCTGTGCAAGAACTGCAACAAGTGCAGTATTGCAATAGCATGTCCATCAAATGCCATTTCCAGGGTACCGGCTTCAAACCCTTACATACCTAAATCGGGATATAAAACAGATGGATAATGGAAAAAAAATTAGCATATATAATTCTCATTATTCTGCTGGGCTATAATAGCATACTTAATTCGCAACAGCGTTTCCCAAAACCGGAGTTTGAGTCAGGCTACACATATCCCGAGTACCAGGTAACTGAACCCAGGAACCCTGTTCTTGAATATATGGATGTTTTTGTTCTGGTATTGGCACTGTCTATAACCACACATATCACACTTAAGAAAAGATCCAGAAAATATGTTATCTGGATATCTGTTTTTACACTGGCCTATTTCGGCTTTTACAGACAGGGCTGTATATGTCCCATCGGGGCTATACAGAATGTATCACTTGCTCTTTTTAACGAGTCTTATGCCATTCCACTTACCGCCCTGTTATTCTTCCTTATACCACTGGTATTTGCCCTGTTATACGGGAGGCAATTCTGCGCAGGTGCATGTCCCCTGGGGGCAATACAGGAACTTACAGGCATATACCCCGTTAGAATACCAAGAAGTGTTGAAGTATTTTTAAGCTCCGTGCCTTACATATACCTTGCACTTGCCATATTATTTGCTGCAACTGACAGTCACTTCATAATATGCAAATATGATCCTTTTGTTGGATTATTCAGGCTGAATGCGTCTGCAACCATGGTTGTTTTCGGTATACTGCTACTTCTGGCCGGTCTGTTTGTTAACAGACCCTATTGCAGATTCCTCTGTCCTTATGGCGTATTGCTAGGATGGTTTTCAAGGTTCTCGGGGAAACATCTTACAATAACCCCAGCTGAATGCATAAACTGTAAATTATGCGAAGATTCCTGTCCTTATAATGCTATATTACCATCAACTACAGATGAACCAAAGGAAAAAAACATTACATCACGATCCCGCTTTTTACTATTCCTGGTCCTTATCCCTGTATTTACTGTAACAGGCTCATTAATTACAGGATATTTCTCGGATGACCTGTCCATAGTTCATCGGGATGTCAGACTTTTAAATGAGATCAGAGCAGAGGAATTAAACGGTATACCCTCAACCAGTCAGCAGGCTATAAAATTCAGGGAATCAGGAGAAACATTAAATGAATTGTACGGCAGGGAAGAGATAATCAAAACAAGGTACAGGAAAGGTGCTCCGTGGGCAGGTGCATTTCTGGGACTGTCCCTTGGTGCTGGTTTATTATCGCTCTCTGTTAGAGTCGAACGCAGGGATTATCTGCCAAATAAAGGTAAATGTTTCAGCTGTGCAAGATGCTTTGAATACTGTCCCGTGCATATCGATAAAATTAAAAAAAATGAGCAACCAGGATAAGAAAACAAATATTTTGAGACTGACAGGTTATGCTGCAGGATTATTTACACTTTTTGTTGCTGTAATGATGATCATCGGATATATACAGCTGGAAAAGATCAGGCCCCTGGAAAATCCTTCACTTGATACACTGAGGGAAATTTATGATCAAAATCCAAACAACGAGGATATAAAGGAACAAATAAGAGCCCTTGACCTTATGGCACGGAAAGCATTCTTCACTGCAAGATGGCAGATTGAAACAGGAACTTATCTTCTGCTTGCAGGTGCCCTTATCTTTATAATCAGCCAAAGGTTGTTATTTACTCATCGCAGAAAGATTGATGGTGCAGCCTTTGAGCCGGGTGGACTTATCACCTCAAAAAGAAGGTCCAGAATATACCTTATGGTAAGCTCTGCAGTTGTTATTGTAGCAGCCTTTGTGATCTCTTTCCAGCTCAGGATAAAACTGCCCGATCCATTACGTGTCTATGATGAAACTGGTGTACAGGGGGAAAGTAATATTGCCCATCTTAGAACAGATGAAATAATAATCGATACTGACAGGCAGGTAGAAAGGCCGGTAACTCAGTCTGATAATCAGATTACCATAGTAGCAGAAACAGATGAAATCCTTTCCACACAGCAGGATGCTTCAGAACAGAGTGAAATTTCTGTCAGGGATCCTGGTATCACCGGGGACAGCCCCGTGGATGATAATAAAGGAATCAATTATCCCTTTTTCAGGGGTACTGGAAGCAGGGGTATTGTTGAAGAAAGTGGCTTCCCTGCAAACTGGGATGGAAACTCAGGTCAGGGAATAAAATGGAAAGTCAGGGTTAACAGTCATGGTTATTCTTCTCCAATAATATGGAACGAAAAACTGTTCCTCACAGGTGAAAATGAAAATTCACTTGAAGTTATGTGTTATAATAAGCTGACCGGTGAGCTGATCTGGACAGCACCTGCTACAGGAATAAAAGGGGAACCTCAAACAGCTCCTGAAACATCAGAGGATACAGGACTGGCAGCACCTACGGCTGCCACTAACGGGCAGGTCGTATGTGCTATTTTTGCTACCGGTAATCTCATATGTCTCGACATGGATGGAAACAGGATTTGGGCAAAGAATATTGGTGTTCCTGATAACCACTATGGTCATTCATCCTCACTTATAATTCATGGAAACAAACTCTTTGTACAGTATGATGAAAGATCGAAGAAATCCTTAAAGGCTTTTAATTTAAATTCAGGGCAATTAATCTGGGAAACAATACGACCTGTTGCTATATCATGGGCTTCCCCCGTAATTGCAAGATTTAATGGTATATACCAGGTAATACTTACATCAGAACCTTATGTTATTGCCTATGATATAAACACAGGAAGCGAGCTATGGTCGGTGCAGTGCATGAGTGGGGAAGTAGGCCCATCTGTTGGAGTAAATTCAAAATATGTTTTCGCTGTCAATGAATTTGCTAAACTGGTTGCCATAAAACCAGGTAAAGATGCATCGATAATATGGGAGGATAACGAGTACACCCCTGAAGTATCAAGTCCTGTGGCAACGGAGGAATTACTTTTTGTTCTTACAAGCTGGGGTGCTGCAGCATGTTATGACACAGAAACAGGAGCCATGGTCTGGGATCACGATTTTGACTATGGATTCTATGCCTCCCCTGTTATTGCCGGGAATTATGTATATATGCTTGACCTGGCAGGAGTAATGCATATTGTAAAAGCTGAAAGGGAATTCAGCAAAGTGGCTGAGTCAGCCCTTGGAGAAAGGGCGGTATGTACACCGGCCTTTTCGGAAGGAATGATATTTATCAGATCGGAGGAGCATTTGTATTGTATCGGGGAATGAATGATAAATGATGAATGATGAATTGATTGTGAATGGTGAATGATGAATGGTTAATAGAGAATGAATGAGAAGACCAAAATAGAAAGTAGGGAGTGTAACTGTAACAAGTTGCAAACTGAGGAGATTATCAGTGTTGTAGAGGAAGTGGTTGCTTCAACCGGCGCCGGGAAGAACCAGGTAATACCCATTCTTCAGGCTGTGCAGGAAAAGCTTAATTACATTCCTTCAGAGGCATTGAAGCATATTTGTACAATCACTGAAATAAGCCCCGGGCAAATATCAGGAGTTTCTACTTTCTATTCCCAGTTCAGGCATATCCCGACGGGCGAACACACAATAAAGGTATGTAATGGAACGGCCTGCCATGTCAAAGGAGCCAGGCTGGTGACAGAAGCATTCAGGAGAGAACTGGGTATAGGACCTGAGACAAGTACAACTGATGACGGAAAATTTTCACTGGAAGAAGTTGCATGTCTTGGCTGTTGTACACTTGCCCCTGTTGTTCAGATTGATAATAAGACATATGGCCATGTTAAGACCACAGACATAAATAATATTGTAGATGATTTCCTGCATAGTGTAAAGGAAGAATACACCAGTGAAGCTGTTCCTGACGCCATGGTAAGTAACACAGAGATACGCGTAGGACTGGGTTCATGTTGTATTGCAAGTGGAAGCCGGGATATTTTGATCGAAGTTGAAAAATGCCTCAGGCAATATAAAATAAATGCCAGGATCAAGCCTGTAGGATGTGTAGGTGTTTGTAACCAGACTCCCCTGCTCGAATTTGCTGAACGAGGAGGTAAGGCATACAGGTATACTAATGTAAGGAAAGACCAGGTGGATGATATTGTGCTTAAACATGTTAAACCTGCTAAGAAAGGGCTCAAAGTATTGCATTACCTTAATGACTGGGCTGACACTTTCCATACAGAAGCAAAAGTCAGCAGCCCCGTTAATCTTCCTGATAACCTACGTGAGAAATACCTTGATAATTTCCTGCATAAGCAGAAACATATAGCTACTGAATTTTACGGTGAAATGTCTCCCTTCTCTTTTGAAGAATATAAAGAACGGTGCGGCTTCAAGGCTCTGGAGGAAGTTATAAAAAATATTGAACCGCAGGCATTAATTGAAATGATACGTGAAAGCGGACTAAGGGGGAGAGGAGGAGGAGGATTTTTAACTGCAAACAAGTGGGAGATTACACGCAACACAGAATCTGATATTAAGTATTTCATATGTAATGCTGATGAAGGTGACCCTGGGGCATTTATGGACCGTATGCTAATCGAATCATTCCCATACAGGGTGCTCGAAGGGATGATGATTGCTGCTTTTGCTTGTGGAGCATCAGAAGGTATTTATTATATCAGGGCTGAATACCCTCTTGCTGTTAAGAGGATGAGAAACGCCATTGAGAACTGCAGAGCAAATGGTTTTATTGGAAAGAAGTTGTTTGGGTCGGATTTTCAAATCAATGTAAGCGTTTTCGAGGGTGCCGGTGCTTTCGTCTGTGGTGAGGAAACAGCACTTATATCTTCTATTGAAGGATACCGGGGTAATCCCAGGTACCGTCCCCCCTATCCTGCAGAAAAAGGGCTTTTCGGAAAACCTACTCTGGTCAATAATACCGAAACATTATGTATGATACCGTGGATTATCAATAACGGAGCACATAACTTCAGATCAATTGGTACTCCCGGGTCAAGCGGGACCAAAGTATTTGCCCTTGCAGGTAAAGTAGCCAGGGGAGGCCTGATAGAAGTGCCAATGGGAATAACCATACGGGAAATTGTGGAAGATATTGGTGAAGGAGTGGCATTAAACAGGAAATTTAAAGCAGTACAGATAGGTGGTCCCTCAGGCGGGTGCATCCCCGCCCGGCTTGCAGATACACCGGTTGACTTTGATGAATTGAAAAAACTGGGGGCAATGATGGGATCAGGAGGATTGGTTGTGCTGGACGATTCGGATTGTATGGTTGATATAGCAAAATATTTCCTCACATTTACCCATAACCAGTCATGCGGTAAATGTACATTCTGCCGCGTAGGAACAGGGAAGATGCTTGAAATACTGACACGCTTCTCAAATGGTACTGCCAGTCCTGATGACCTGGATGAACTCGAACAGCAGGGTAAATCTGTAATAGATGGCAGCCTGTGCGGACTTGGCAAAACAGCTCCCAACCCGGTGTTGACTACAATAAAGTATTTCAGGGAGGAATATCTTGCCCATACAAAAGGTATTTGCCCTACAGGGAAATGCCCGGACCTGATAAAATACCATATTAATGATAATTGTATCGGATGTGCACTATGCGCAAGTGAATGCCCGGTGGATGCCATAGCATATACACCATACGAAAAACATGTAATAGACAATGAAATTTGTACCAAATGCGATAGTTGTGTACAGGTATGCCCCGTGGATGCAATAGAAAAAGTGAAAAATGATTAATCTGGTTATTGATGATAAGAAAATAAAGGTCAGAAAGGGAACTCTTCTGATTGATGCAGCCAGGGAAAATGGCATTGACATACCATCACTATGCTACATGAAGGGTATTCGCCACTACTCATCCTGCATGATATGCATGGTAAAGGATAATAAAGAAAACAAATTTATCCCTTCCTGTTCAGCTGTGGCAGAAGAGGGCATGAATATCAATGCTTCAGGTGAACAGGTAATTGCTCTGAGAAAAGAAGCCATATCGCTGCTTCTAACAGAACACAGGGCAGAATGTGAAGCACCATGTAGCCTGGTATGTCCGATGGGTCTTGATATTCCATTGATGAACAGGCTGATTGCAGGAGGTGATATAAGGTCAGCCTCACTGATGATACACAGGGACCTGATCCTTCCTGAAACCACCTGTGCCGTTTGCCCGGGATATTGTGAGAATGCATGCAGGCGTAAAATGATTGATAAAAATATAGCCATTAGGGAAATAATTAAATATACCTCAACTATTGTCGAACCGGAAAAACCCATTATAAAAACTGATGCAAGAGAAATAGCTGTTATTGGGACAGGACCGGCCGGTACGATTGTTGCAACCATTCTCGAAAACAAAGGACATAAGGTTACATTATTGGATGCGTATAAAGAAATAATACCCAGGGTTGAACTGGCTGTGATAACAGGTCCATGGCAACCATCGCCTGGAGAAATAAAGATTGCAGATAGGTTCCTGGTGGATGAAGGTGATATAGCAACCATGGATAGTAAATATATTTTCTTTGCTGGAGATATGGAAAACAAAGAAAAGCATGTTATCAGAACTTTAGGAAAGGCTAAGAAAAAAGCCATTGCAATTGCCCGCTTCCTGGAAACGGGTGAAATACGCAAACCTCGTAAAAGATTTAATTCAACAATAGGGAAAATACAAGATGCCGAAAAGAAAGAATGGCTGAAAGAGTGTAAAGAAGGTACACACAGGTGGGACAAGCCGGGTAACGAAGAGGAAATAATGGAGGAGGCAGTCAGCTGCATGCATTGTGATTGCAGGGCAAAGGATCATTGTACATTAAGAGAGCTGGCGGAAAAAATGGAAATAAGTAATCCAAGGCTGAAACAATCTGGTCATTCTTTTGAAAAAAAGATAAATAACAATAACTATCTGATATTTGAAAATACAAAGTGTATAAAATGTGGCCTGTGTGTCAGGCTCAGTATTGATCAGACAGATAGTCCGTCATTGTGCTTTACGGGAAGGGGATTCATGAGCCTGATCTCTGAGCCTCTGACAAACAACTTTAACGACGTGTTTATGAATGGAATTGAAGATGTAATAAAAGCATGTCCGACTGGGGCACTTGAAAAGAAAGAATAAGAAAATCATATGAGAAACATATTAAGCTTTATTTATATAATCGGAATAAGTATAATTGGCCTGCCTTCACATCTGAGTGGCCAGAACTGGGAAATATACAGGGGCAGGACAGACCTAACCGGTCTGACGAACGCAACCCTGCCAGAAAATCCGGTATTGCTCTGGAATCTAAAAACAGATAATAGAACAGTGTCATCACCCGTGATTTCAGCAGGATCCATTTATTTCGGGAATAATGATGGGGACCTATATGCAGTATCATCCGAAGGTAAAATAAAGTGGATATTTGAAACAGGAACAACAATTGAAGCCTCCCCACTTATTATTAATGATAAAGTAATAATTGGATCACTCGATGGTGTCCTAAGAGCAATTGATACCAGAAGTGGTGAACTGGTCTGGAAATACGAGACGGGGAACCAGATATCCGGCTCTGCAAATATTTGGACCGATAAGAAAAAATCAATGATTATTGTGGGAAGCTATGATTATTATCTGCATTGTATCGATCCGGAAACAGGTAATTTCATGTGGAAAATAGAAACAGATAATTTTGTGCATGGTACACCTGCTATATCAGGAGGTAAGATTGTATTCGGTGGCTGCGACGGGCTACTGAGAATAGTAAATCCGATGACAGGGAAGGTTGAAAAAGCTGCAAATCTCGGGGTTTATATTGCATCATCTCCCGCGTTATTTGATAATTATGCTTATGTGGGATCATATGAAGGTATATTTTATTGTATAGACCTTATCAGTATGTCAATATCCTGGGAAATACCTGCAAGGAATGAATATAGCTCAATTATGGCAACTCCTGCTATAGGAAGGGCAAAAGCACTGATAGGAAGTGAAGATAAGTATATGTATTGCTACAGCATCCAGGGAGGCAAGAAGCTCTGGGAATATCGCACTGATGGCAGGATTACAGGGTCTGCAATAATTTCAGGGGATAAAGTATTATTCGGTTCAAGAGACAGCTACATATATATACTCGATCTTGAGAGCGGAAGGAAACTATGGAGCTTTGATACGGGCAATCCTGTCAGCAGTTCCCCGGCAATAACAGGTAACATGTTTTGTATTTTAACTGAAGACGGAAGGCTTCTGGCATTTGGTAAAAAGAATTAATATGATAAAAGTAGCATATCTGATAACAGGATCAGGGGATTCGTTTTATTGTGGCAACTGTCACCGCGACAGGCTATATATCTCTTCTTTGAAACATACCGGTAAAATAAATATGATCGGGGTTCCACTCTATTTACCTCCAATTGGCCGTGATTTCGGAGATGAGATAGAAAGTCCTGTTTTTTTTGGAGCAGTTTCAATGTTCTTGAGGGAAAGAGTTAAAATGTTCGAACATATGCCAGGATTTATGGATAAGATTCTTGATGCCCCTCCCCTTCTCAAACTGGCTGCACGGAAAGCGGGTGCAACAAGGACAGAAGGCTTCGAGGAGACAACCATCAGTATGATACGAGGTGACATGGCAAGCACGGCAAGAGAAGCCAGGAGGCTAGCAGATTTCCTGTCGGACGGGGGGAAACCGGATATTATTCACCTTGCAAATGCCTTAATTATGGGACTGAGTGGCCATCTGAAGGAATTACTTGGATCAAAAATAGTATGCTCCCTGCAAAATGAAGATGAATGGGTAGATGAGATGGTTGAACCATACAGATCACAGGCATGGGATCTGATTCATGAAGGGTCATCAAATATCGATCTTTTTATTAGCCCGAGTGAATACTATAAACAGGTAGTTATTAAAAAAACAGGTATTAAACCGGACAAGATACGTGTAGTCCCTTCCGGACTGGAAGAAGATATACAACTGCATCAGCTTAAAAAACTATTGAATCCGGCCATAGGATACTATTCAAGACTTAGCTATCAGAACGGGCTCGATAAACTGGTAGATGCATATATCGATATTATGGAAAACAACAGGATACCATCATTGGGGCTACATATTTGCGGTGGTTATACAGCCGATAATAAAACCTTCATTAAAGAACAGATAAGGAAACTCAGAAAAAGTGGCTTTGACGACCTGGTAAAGATGTATCCTTCGTTCTCAGGAAAGCATAAACAGGAATTCTTTAATTCAATAAGCCTGATGAGTGTTCCTGTAAGAAAATATGATGCATACGGCCTTTACCTCCTGACAGCCAATTCTGCAGGTGTACCTGTTATTCAACCAGCTACCGGGGCTTTCCCGGAAATAATAAAACAAACAGGTGGTGGTGTACTTTATAGCCCTGATACTGTGGAAAAATTAGCGGAAACTATCTGTGAAACAATCGAAGACAGTAAAAAGATTGATGAGATGAGCAAGATGGGAAGGGTTGCTATCGAAGAAAAATTAAGTTCAGGCAAAATGGCCGAAAAACTTCTAAAGTCATACAAAGAAATTTTAACCTGACAATGCAAATATAAATCAACATGCTGGAACTAAGAAGTATAAGTAGAGCGTTCCCGGGTAGAGGAACAGTACTTGATAAATTATCGCTGGTAGTAAAACACGGAGAAACTCTTGCCATAGCAGGACCTTCCGGATCAGGTAAAACAACCCTGCTCAATATCATCGGTCTTCTTGACAATCCGGATTCAGGGAATATATTCTTTAATAAGGATAATATAGGTAATTATGGCCCTGAGAAGGCGGCGGCATTCAGAAGGGATAATGTTGGATTTGTATTCCAGGAACACCACCTGCTGTCACATCTGACAATTTCAGAAAACATTTTTCTTCCTCTTCTTGCAGGTAAGAAAACAAATGATGCATTAAAAGAAACAGAAAAACATGTTGATTATCTTCTTAACAAAACGGGGATCGAAAAAACCAGGGATAAATTTCCTTGGCAGGTATCAGGGGGAGAAGCACAGCGTGCAACCCTGGTACGTGCCCTTGTAAACAGTCCCTCACTTTTACTGGCAGATGAACCGACAGGGTCGCTTGATTCAAGAAATTCGGATGAGCTGGCTGAACTGCTGCTCGAACTGAACAGGGATACCGGAATTACTATTATTGCTGTAACACACTCTGCAAAACTAGCCCGTAAGCTTGGAAAAACACTTTACCTTGAAGAAGGCACACTTAAATCAGGTTCATAATGAAAGGGAAAGTATGAAGCTTAACATATTCCATATTGCGTTAAGATCGGTTAAACATTATCGCACGGCAACCCTTTACCAGTTCCTTATTATCCTTGCTCTTTCATCAATAATAACGGGATCTTTACTGACTGGAAGGTCAGTAAGGAAAAGCCTGGCCGACACGAATATGGACAAATTATATGGCACAGGTTATTTTATCAGCGCAGGCAATAAGTACTTTCCTTACTCTCTATCTGACCGAATTAAAACAATCACCGGAAGCGGTGTAGAAGGAATATTGGAGACCGGTGGGTGGGCAACAAACTTCAATACAGGTACCTCGGCCCTTGATATAAAGGTATTCGGAGTTAAGAATTCTTTCTTTCTGTATAACGGTAAAAACGACAGCCTCCATATTAAAGAAGGTGAGACGATTATAAATTCAAAACTGGCTATTAAACTCGGGATTGAAAAAGGTGATGATATATTAATCAGGTTTCCTGATCCTTCTGATATCCCTGTTGAAGCACCTTTTACTCCGGAGGAAGATGCTTATGAATCGATGGTGCTGAAAGTGGTTGAAATACTTGAAAGCAGTGGCCCTGAATACTTTTCACTGGGAATAAACCAGACACAGCCGTTAAATATTTTCGTATCTCTAAATGAATTCAAAAACTATTTCAGCGGATCAGAAAAAATAAATCGAATACTTATACATAAGAATCTTAACCTCGGGCTTTCCGAAGCTGAAAATATTCTGGCCGATTCCTTTAATTTTGAAGATGCAGGATTTTATACTAGGTTCTCTGAATCCGCATCTCAGAATGAAATACTCTCAGATAGAATCTTTATAACTGATAATGAGTTAAGTCTGATAACCGGATTAGTGCCCGGATCCGGTCCTGTGATGACTTACCTGGTAAACAGTCTTGAAACAGAGAACTCAGCAACTCCCTACTCTTTTGTGTCTGCATTGCCCGGGGGATTATTCGAAAATGTCCCCGATAGCACACAGGTGATAATTAATGAATGGCTTGCTGATGACCTTGGTGCAAAGATAGGTGATAGCCTGAGTTTCACCTATTTTATAATGGGGCCCTACAAAGCCCTTGAAGAAAATAAACAACGTTTCGTTATAAGCGATATAATAGAAATGGATGATGAATGGTCAGACCCTCAACTGATGCCTCCTTTTCCAGGTATATCAGGGAGAGAATCCTGCAGTAACTGGGATGCTGGTTTCCGGATTGATATGAGTTTAATCAGGGATAAAGATGAGGATTACTGGAATATATACGGTGGTTGTCCAAAGGCATATATAAACTATGAAACAGGCAAGAAACTATGGGCAAATAATTATGGAACCGCAACAGCAATAAGGCTCCCAGGGGCAATCAATTTAGAAGAAACTCTTGAAAACCTGGAAGAGAACATTAAGCCCGGTGAGATGGGTTTCAGGATTAATAATATAAGAGATAAGGCACTTCTTGCTGCAAGTAACAGTGTGGATTTCAGTACACTTTTCCTGAGTCTTGGATTCTTCATCATACTGTCGTCTGTGATATTGCTCATACTGGTTGTCTCAATACAGTTTGAATCCCGGAAAGAACAGGTTTCCACCCTGAATGCTCTGGGTTTTGGCAGGAAAAAGATTTTCAGGCTATTTATTGTGGAATCTGTTCCCCTGGTCTTAACTGGAAGTATAGCAGGGATATTTACAGGCTTGCTTGTAAATAATCTTATAATTAAATCATTAAATTCAGTCTGGCAGGGCGCGGTACAAACAAATACTCTTAAAGCCTCTTCGGATCCATTAAGTATGCTGCTTGGGCTGACAATAACTTTATTCCTTGTAATGATAGTTATGATACTGCTGCTCAGAAATCATTTAAAAAGAAAAGAAAATGAAAGGATACCAGCAGTCAAAAAATCATTTGCAAAAATATCCCCTGTTATATTTACACTATCAGCATCTATCACCCTGGTCTTAGTTGCAGTATCGATAATAATAACCGGTAAAGAAACTTTATTATGGTTTCTCTGTGGTTTGATGGTATTTGTAACCTTCCTTCTGTACCTGGCAAAACTGATTTTCAGTAAATACCGGATATTAGGGAGAAGATCCCCTTCATCTGTTAATCCTTCGTGGTCATATTATGCCCATCACCCCGCTAGAGCTTTAACACCCGTACTATTTCTTGGAGCAGGACTCTTTACTGTTATTATAACCGGAGCCAACAGGAAAAGTTTTGATACCGAACTGTTGTCAAGGAGCAGTGGCACAGGAGGCTACCTCATCTGGGGTGAAACAGTTACTCCACTGATATACGATATGAATAGTGGCAGGGGTTGGTATGAATATAATCTGGATCAAGAACTATATAAAGATGCCTATTTTATACAGATACGTAAACAGGAAGGTAATGATGCCAGTTGCCTTAACCTGAACCAGGTGGAGACACCGCCGGTGCTGGGTCTGGATGTTACAAATTTCTCAAGAGACGGTGCCTTCTCATTTGCCAGTTTAATGAAAGGTCTGGAAGAAACTGACCCCTGGAGCTTTATAAACAGAAGGATGACAGGCAACACAATATATGGAATTATAGATCAGACAGTTATGCGATGGAACCTCGTGAAGGAAACAGGTGATACAATTTATATCCCTGCTGAAGATGGATCCATAATAAATATAATTATTGCCGCTGGATTAAAAAGTTCAGTCTTCCAGGGCAATATTATCATAGGCCTGGAAAACTTTAACGGGTTGTTTCCATCAGTCTCCGGCAGTAATATTTTTCTGGTGGATGGTAATGCCGATAATATTTACGCATACCTGGATGATCTTGCCAGGAGTCTTTCAGCATATGGTACGGAGTTAAGCCCCACTTATGAAAGGCTGGCTTCATTCTATGTGGTTACAAATACCTACCTTACAGTCTTCCTAACCCTGGGAGGTTTCGGACTGATCATGGGCGTAATAGGGCTTGGATTTGTACTGATTAGAAACCTTGATTTAAGGAAAACAGAATTTGCCCTGATGATTGCTGCAGGTTTCAGGTTGACCAGCCTGAGAAAAATGATCCTTAAAGAGCATATTTTAATATTATCAGCAGGTATTCTGGCAGGAACAGTCCCGGCACTTATAGCAACGCTGCCGTCATTATTATCTGATACAAAGGTGCCAGTTGTACTTCTGGGAATAATTATACTTGCAATTGCACTTGCAGGAGTGATCAGTATCCACCTGACCGTACGGAAAGCTGTAAGCAGAAGTCTTACTGAATCCCTGAGGAAAGAATAAGAGTCATTACTTTTTACCTACTGCTAAGAGGCTGTGCTCAGTCCTGAATACCATCATACCCTCTGTAATAGCCGGTGTGGTCATGCACACATCACCAAGAGGAAATTCCCCGGTGATTCTGAATTCCGGTCCTGCATCCACGATATATACAATACCCGGTACACTGGTAATATATATCTTTTCATCCGATGCAACCGGTGAGCTGAGGAAAAACTCGGCCTTACCTATTTTTTCCCTGTATATTTCTTCACCTGATATGGCGTTATAACACTGCACCTGTCCATTTAAGCGTACATTATATATGTAATCACCATATAACAACATTGACTGTATGTATGCACCTCCTCTTGGATAATACCATTCTATTCCTGCTTTGGATGTTTCATCTTCTTCAAGGGTAAGATCTCCTGTAGCTGATTTCTTTACTGCCATAACCGGAGAGAACCTGCCATGTGCACTGTTAAAATATACCAGGTCTTTGCCAATTACAGGAGTCGGAATTGGTATATCACCACCACCTGACATTTTCCATATTTCTTCACCTGTCAGGAAATCATATCCCCCACGATGTTTAAAACCATTCACAGCCACTATATCCCTGCCTTCGAAGCTATAGATATTAGGTGTTGACCAACCTGGGTATTCATCCCTCTCCGTTCTCCATAACTCCTTGCCGGTGGCCACATCGAAAGCAGCAACAAATGAATCTTCCAGGACATCAACCTGTACTATTACCACTCCCTTATGAATTATTGGTGAGCTTGCAAATTCCCATTCAGCAGCCTCTGCAATAAAGAATGCAGACCGGAGAAGTCCGAAATCTTTTGACCACAGAAGTTTACCATCCATATCATAACAATACAGGCCTTCAGAACCAAAGAATGCCACAACATATTGTCCATCGGTTGCAATTGTAGTATTGGCATGTGTTGACATCGGATGTCTTTTTACTTCAGGTACACCTTCACAGGCAGTCTCTTCCCATACTTTTTTGCCACTTTTCTTATCAATACAATAAACCTTCCATTCATGGTATGAATCATCTTCAACGGGCTGCACATTCCCACTCATAAAAGTCCTGAGACCACTGGTATCCTTTTCACTCACTGCAGTGGTGATAAATATCTTTTCACCCCAGATCACAGGGCTGGATAGTGAGAGTCCGGGTATATCTGTTTTCCATAATATTTCAGCTTCGCTTCCGATACCCCATGAATTGGGTAGATCCACATCATTAAGGACACCTGAGGCATAATAACCCCTGTATGATGGCCACTGAAGTTCAGGATCCGGATTGTTATTCTGGCATGCACTTAAAAGAGATATGAACAATAACAGTGAGACTAGGAACAAGTTCTTCATGATATCGAGTTATTTATTGACGCAATATAATACTTAATGAGAAAAGGCAGCAAAAATAAAGGCACATCTTTAATAGGAACCTCCTTAAACAATTATAATATTTAAGTCAGGTTAATTCGCAGTTAACGCTGGAAGAATATATTCTTCAACCAGGTCTGCCGGATATACTTCTGGATCATTCTGAAAGTAACCACAATAGAATTGTATTATCATATCCTCATCAGGAAAAATAAAAAGAACCTGTTCTCCCCATCCCATTCCGAAGTATGTATAATACTCCTTCTCCTTTACCTCAAATGTATTTCTCCACCACTGGTAACCATATGAATCAATATAAGGATGAGCAGTTGAGAATGTTATCCTTTCCTTATGTGATTCCCTTACCCACTCACTTGATATTATCTGATTGCCCTTCCAGATTCCTTCATTCAGAAAGACCAGACCAATCTTACATAGCTCCCTGGCACTCATAAACAAACCGCCGGAGGCGAAAAACCTGCCGTTGTTGAATATCTGGAATAGATAGTCCTGATTATAGATTCCCAACGGATTTAATAGATAACTATCAAGGAATTCTTCGAGAGTATATCCCGAGCTTTCTTCCACAATTGCAGCAAGGACATTTGTTGTTCCGCTGTTATAAACAAATCTTGAACCCGGTGAATATTCCAACGGACGTTCGAGAACCCACCTTATAGGGTCTTCACTGTTGAAAAGCGGGGTATGATCATTCAGGGGATGACCTATTGGATATGTATGCTCATCCCATGGCAATCCAGAACTCATGGTTAACAGGTGTTCAATAGTTATTTCTGACTTTTCCCCTGTAAAAATATCGGAATACTCCGGCAGGTAAACAGATATTCTATCATTAACACTTCCTATGAATCCCTGGTCAATTGCCAGACCAACAAGTGCAGATGTTATACTTTTGCTGATTGAAGCCATGTAATGATCGGTATCCCGGTTATACGTCATAATTTCGCCATCTGAACCAAAAGGGTCATGATTTAAGGCATAACCTTCAAAGTACTCCTCAAATACAAGTTTGTTATTCTTTAATACGATAATACTGTGTATCCTGTGCAAGGGGTCAGCAATCAAAGCTTCCATCATTTCCCTGAACCCGTCTTCATCGAGTCCCTCATCTGATAATGTACTGACTTCAAGTCCGTCACCAATATCTTGAGGTTTTGAATACTCATAGATTACATCCTTATTCTTCTCACATGAAAAAAGAAGAATTATTGCAAGAAAAATTAAGTTTAAGTATTGTCTTTTCATGGCTGGTTCAGATAGGTCCCTACTGTAGAGACCGTTCAGCTGAGAATTACCCTTAGAAAAATATGAAACCCTTCGTAATTATAACTGAGACTTTTAGCAAATAATCCCCATAAACTTTTTTAAACCATTTCAACCTTATCAACTTTTTCAACAAAAAAAAGCTGCCAAATGGCAGCTTTTTTTGGGATAATTTATATCTATCCCAGATAAGTTCTGAGCAATTTGCTCCGCGACGTATGTCTTAATCGCCTTATTGCTTTTTCTTTTATCTGTCTCACTCTTTCACGAGTCAGCCCAAATTTCTCACCTATCTCCTCAAGTGTCATTTCCCGACATCCGATCCCGAAGAAAAATCTTATTATATCCCTCTCCCTTTCTGTAAGGGTAGTCAGGGCCCTGTCTATCTCACGGGTTAAAGATTCGTTTATCAAAGATTTATCAGCTATTGGAGAGTCATTATTTGGCAGGACATCCAGCAGACTATTATCTTCACCTTCAACAAAGGGAGCGTCGACCGATACATGGCGACCTGATACTTTAAGGGTATCGGTAACCTTCTCTTTTGGAAGTTCAAGCACATCAGCCAGTTCTTCTGGTGATGGAGTACGTTCGTTTTCCTGCTCGAATTTGGAGAATGCCTTATTGATCTTGTTAAGCGAACCAACCTGGTTCAATGGTAATCTGACTATTCTCGATTGCTCAGCGAGAGCCTGCAGGATACTCTGGCGTATCCACCATACAGCATAGGAAATAAACTTGAAACCTCTTGTTTCATCAAATTTCTCGGCTGCTTTTATCAGGCCCAGGTTGCCCTCGTTAATAAGGTCGGGCAGGCTTAATCCCTGGTTTTGATATTGCTTTGCCACAGAAACGACAAAACGAAGGTTTGCCTTGGTCAATTTTTCCAAAGCAGCCCTGTCTCCTTTCTTTATTCTCTGTGCTAATTCAACTTCTTCCTCAACGGTGATCAACTCTTCCTTACCAATTTCCTGAAGGTACTTGTCCAAAGACGCACTTTCCCGATTGGTGATGGATTTGGTAATCTTAAGTTGCCTCATTTATGCCTCCTCAAAAATTTTCGCAAAGATACTTATTTTATTAATACTAAACAAAATTATAAATCCCAAAAAATGATCAGGCGAGCACTCTGTCGCATAATCAGTAGGTTATTTAATTAAACTGGTTGGAAAATGTTTTTATTGCCTGAACTGATAACTAAAATATGTACCATTCGACTGTAAACCTTTGAGCGATTTCAGTTCAGTTCCATCCTTAGTTGCCTCTTTAATATCCTCGTAGCTATTTACATCTTTCCCGTTTACTTCAAAAATAACATAACCTTCACGTATACCCAGATCTTCGAACCGGCCATCCTGCACCCTGGTTACTCTCATTCCATTTGTAATCCTGTACTCACTTCTTTCAGCCAGTGTAAGAGGCTCGAGCCGTACACCGAAAATAATACCTCCGTCTTCTACCTCCACTTTAACCACATCTAATCCACCGGCAATGTTTCTCAACACCATGTCATAATCCAGCCTCCTTTTATTCCTCAATACTACCACCTGCACCTTATCGCCAGGCCTTTTCTTGCTTACCTGCTCCGTAAGTTCTGCTGTTGTATCAGTATTTTTGCCATCGAATTTCAGAATAACATCTCCTGACTTCATACCCGCTTCATCTGCAGCTCCGCCTGGAACAATATCCGTGACATAAACACCTTTTATTTCATCAATATTTGTTGTTTCAGCCAGCTCTGATGTTACATCAGTTATGTTTACCCCAATAATAGCCCTTTGTACCTCACCATATTCCCTGAGATCTTCCACTACTTTCTTGACTATATTAACTGGTATGGCAAAAGAATTACCCGCATAGGTTCCGCTGGGCGATATAATGGCAGTGGTGATACCAACAAGCTGACCACTTGTATTTACCAATGCTCCGCCGCTGTTTCCAACATTCAGGGCAGCATCAGTCTGAATAAATGATTCGATCCTGTACTGTGAATCAAGCAAACCGAGGCTGCGACCCTTTGCACTGACTATGCCTGCAGTAACAGTTGATGTGAGATTAAATGGGTTTCCAATAGCTATTACCCACTGTCCTAGCTTCAACTGATCACTGTCACCATATCTTACATAAGGTAATTCCTTTGAATCAATCTTCAGAAGTGCAATATCAGTACTCGGATCACGTCCTATGACAGTTGCATGAAATGTCCTGTTGTCATTTAATGTTACATCAACCTCATCAGCTCCTTCAATAACATGATTATTTGTGATTATGTAGCCGTCAGAACTCACAATAACACCGGATCCATATCCCCTAACTTCCCTGGGCCGGCTGTATTGTTCACCATAGAAGAATTCCATAATAGGATTCTGGTAATAGTTGTCCTTAATAGTTTTGGTTTTTACGTGAACAACCGTATGAACAATATTCTCTGCAACTTCCGAGAAATCTACCAGGCCTTCCTGGGGAACAGTAAAAACATTGGTAAAATGTGCCGGCACCTGTCTTTCAGCGCCTTCTTCCCTGTCGATAACAGGTTCGTCTAAAAACCTGGTATATACAAACAGTGCCACCAGTGCACTCAGAATAGCTATTGCTGCTATTCCTGCTATTTTTCTTCCTTTCATAATATTTTAAATTTACCTTTATTAAACAATATATTATCAAAAACTCAAAAACTGTACCTTTGTAAAGGTTTACTATATTTATAACCACTACATAGTATGTTTTGTTACCTAAATGTCATATTTTTTTTGTAAACCTGACAACTTTTCATAAGGGTTTAACAAGTATTTAACCAAATGCAAATTATTTTTAACAAATACCATGGAACCGGCAATGATTTTATCATTGTTGATAACCGGGAGGATAAGATCAAACCTGATAATGAAAACCTGATAAAATATTTATGTAACAGGCATACAGGTGTAGGCGCAGATGGCCTGATACTGGTGTATGATCATGCAATACATGATTTCGAAATGAAATATTTCAATTCCGACGGCAGGGAGAGCACCATGTGCGGAAACGGAGGCAGATGTGCTGTCGCATTCGCAGAAAAAACAGGACTTGGTAAAGGAACAGGCTCTTTCCTTGCAACTGATGGATTACATAAATACAAAATTTCAAATGATATAATATCAATAAGCCTGTGCGATGCAAGGCCACCTGCAATTATAGGGGGCAATCATTTCATTGACACGGGTTCACCTCATTATATTATCAATGTTCCGGATTGTACGAAGATCAATGTGCTTGAGAAAGGCAGATCAATAAGATGGTCAGACATTTTTACACCCGGAGGAATAAACGTGAATTTCGTAGAGCATACAGCTGACGGGATATTCGTTCGTACTTATGAACGGGGAGTTGAGAATGAAACACTTTCATGCGGAACAGGTGTGACTGCGGCAGCTATATCCAGCAAATGGAATAAAAGATACGGCAAATACAATGTTAATGTAGATACTCCGGGGGGAAAGTTGTCTGTGAGCTTTGAACTTGGCGAGAAGCTTATTACCGGAATATACCTCAGCGGACCTGCCGCGTTTGTTTTCGCCGGGGTATTTGAGATTTGAGAGTATACTTTTAAGTCAAACAAATAATAAAATATCATGAAAAAATCATTAATGGCTTTTTACCTGACTGTCATTGCCGTATTTATTTCTGCACCGGGAGCATTATCACAACCCGGCATGACTGATATCTATGAAAAAATTGAACAGGTGACTAATAATTTCGAATCTCTTGGTCACAGGCTCGATGTCCTGGAGAAAATGATTGATGACATCTACTGGTATAATAAAGTTGGTGATATAGCCTATATTGACAAGGTGTATATGACAGGGCCTCCTCTGGCTCATGAGCCTAACCCAACTGCCCAGGGAGCAGGTAATCCGGTTAAATTCTGGTCGTACATATTCATTCCAAGTACGGCTGAAAATGGCAAGAAATACCCTCTTCTTGTTTTTCCCCATGGTGGAGTGCATTCTAATTTAAGCACTTATTATACCCACATAATTAGAGAATTACTGACCCAGGGATATATTATAATCGCAGCAGAATACAGGGGTTCGACCGGTTACGGGGCTTCACATTACAGGAAGATAGATTATGGCGGACTGGAAATAGAAGATGTGGACGCCAGCAGGCAATATATGATAGATAATTATGATATAGTTGATAAGAACAGGATTGGTATACTGGGTTGGAGTCATGGTGGATTAATAGCCCTTCATAATATCTTTGAGCACCCGGATAATTACGATGTAGCTTTTGCCGGCGTACCTGTAAGCGACCTTATTGCACGTATGGGTTATAAAACACAGGATTACCGTGACCTTTATTCAGCTGATTATCACATAGGTAAAACAGCATATGCCGATGTGGAGGAATATCGCAGGAGATCCCCCGCATGGCAGGCACATAAATACCAGGGTACGCCATTATTAATCCATACCAATACAAATGATGCAGATGTTAATGTGCTTGAGGTTGAACACCTGATTAAATCATTGAAAGCTGAAGGGAAAAAGAATTTTGAGTACGAGATATTTCAGGATATCCCTGGAGGACATTCGTTTGACAGGATGGATCATATGACTGCCAAGAACATAAGGATGAAAATATATAAGCACCTTAATGGTGTGCTGAAACCGGATAATCCCTTCAACTCGGTTAAAGACCTGCAACGGGCTGGATATGGGTATGAATAAAACGAATTACACAAATTATTACTAATTATCACGGATAATATACACTTTGACAAAAACGATTACTTATTTCTTCAACAGTAGAGACGTAAGGCTTTGCGTCTCTAAAATAGCATTAGTCATATTTTTTGCATGTCTTTGGGTTACAGGTATATCCCAGGTAAATAATTATATCCGGGAGTTTGTAGATGACACTGCTTTCAGGCATGCAGGTATATCAGTATGCTTCAGGGATGCCTCTACGGGCAAAATGATCGCTTCATATAACGAGGATATGGAACTGGGTAGTGCCTCGGTGATGAAGCTCGTAACAACTGCAGTTGCTCTGGAAATGCTGGGCCCTGATTTCAGGTTTGTAACAAGGCTTGGGTATACAGGTGAATTTAACGCTTCTGATTCAAGCCTTAATGGGTACCTGGTAATAAAAGGTGGGGCCGACCCAACGATGTTATCAGAATATTTTCCTGGCTATCATAACAATATTATCGATACCTGGGCTGATACATTATATAATAAAGGGATCAGGAAGATAAAGGGGTCAGTTTTGGCAGATGCACAGATTTTTGATTATCACCCTGCACCGGGAGGATGGAGCTGGTCAGACCTGGGTAATTACTACGGGGCAGGCGCTCATGGTATCTGCCTATTTGACAATATGTACCGAATCCATTTCAAAACAGGAGATGAAGGAAGCAAGCCTGAAATTACAGGTATTGAACCTGATATACCGGGCCTGATAATTGAGAACAGGCTGACCTCGTACGGTAACAGGGATAATGGCTATGTATATCTTGAGCCTTATGGAGACCATGCTATAATCAGGGGAGAAATACCACCCGGCAGGAATGATTTTGTATTAAAAGCGTCAATCCCAGACCCTCCTATGCTGGCAGCCAGGTTGTTACAGGAAGAGCTGACTGAAAGAGGCATGGTTTTCGAAAAACATGCAACAAGCCTGAGACTCTCCCCATCAGTTACTGATGAATACCGTCTATCACCAAAAGTAGTGATATATACATCCTATTCACCGCCACTATCTGAAATAATTACAGCAACCAATACTGAAAGCCTGAATATGTTCGCAGAACAGCTTCTGAAATATATCGGCCTGCTCTATACAAACCAGGAGCAGGCATCCACTGAGGCAGGCCTTGAAGCTGTGAAGGAGTATCTTGAATATCTCCTGGGTGATACCAGAGGCCTGTATATTAATGACGGAAGTGGTTTATCGCGGGCCGATGCAATAAGTGCTTCCTTTATTACATCTCTGCTTCACTTTATGAAAAGTAAAAGCAGGTATTCAGATTATTTTTATGAATCACTGCCTGAAGCAGGTAAATCAGGTACACTTCAGGATTATTTCAAAGATGCTCTTTTCACCGGTAAGCTAAGGGCAAAAAGCGGTACCTCAACAAGGATCCGGAATTATGCCGGGTATTTTGAGACATCAGAAGGGAAGGATATGGCTTTTGCCGTGCTGGTTAACAACTTTGATTGTACCAGCAGTGAGGTAACCAGCCGTGTTGAAAAGCTGCTGAAGAACGTAATTGAAGGAAATTAAGTAGGTACTGGATACTGGTTGCTCATTCAAAGTATAAGCCCTAAACCCCTAAAGATCATACAGATCAATAAGATATATAAGTGATGCAATGGCGGCGCTGCCCAGTTGCATCTCACGGATATTGACCTGTTCAAAAGTATCATTAGCCGAGTGATGGAACCAGAAATATTTCTGTGTATCAGGAATATAGCCAATCTGCAGGGTATTAAATCTTCTTAATGGAGAAATATCTGATCCCCCTCCTCCCCTTGCAAAATACCTGATCCCATAGGGTTTAAAATATTCTTCTAAGCGGAAAAGTTTTTCAAGTCTTTCATCACCTGCATTACCAAATCCAAAACCAAGAGGACTCATAACGCCCCTGTCAGATTCAAGTGCTGCATAATGTATTTCACCTTTTTTTTCTGCCTCATCGGCATAAACCACTCCGCCTGTGGATGTCATTTCCTCGTTCATGAACATTACAGCTCTTATACTTCTTCGGGGTTTAATCCCAAGTTCACGGAACAACCTGACAGTCTCAATAGACTGAACGCATCCACCACCATCATCATGCGCACCCTCGCTAATATCCCAGGCATCAAGGTGACCTCCTACAGTTATATATTCATTTGGTTTTTCAGATCCCCTGATCTCGCCGATAACATTATAGGATATTGTATCACGGTAATTCCTGCAATCAGACACAAGGTGAAGGATTGACTTATTATCATTTTTCAACCATCTGGAAAGTATTTCAGCATCATGTGGTGAAACACAGACGGCAGGTATCTCAGGTATGTTTTCCTGGTACCTGACTACCCCGGTATGAACAAAGTCGTGCCTGGCCTGTGTTGGAGATCTTACAATTACAGCCAGTGCTCCGTATTTTGCTGCCTCAGATGCTCCTGATATTCTCTGATCCACTGCTCCTCCATAGCCTGAGAAAGTATTTATAAGGGTATTATCAACAGGCCTGTTAAAGAAGACTATTTTCCCGTTTATATTGTCCCTGCCAATTTCCTCAAGCTGTTCAAAATTATGGACTTCGACCAGATGGGCATCAATACCTCCAGGCTCTGTTCCTACTGATAGCCCTAATGCTGATATTGTTAATTCAAGTGTACCCAGGCTGGATTCTAATACTGCCAGTTCATTCCCCCTTTCCCAGTGCGGAACCGGAACTTCCTGCAACCAAACTGTATCTACACCGGCTTCAGCAAGTGCGTTCATCGTGTACCTTGCTGCATGCAGTGCTTCCTGCGACCCCGGTATACGTCCTTTTGTATTCTTACACAGGTACAGTAGATGTTCCTGAGCGGTGTTATCTGTCAGGGCATTATTAAATATTGATTTTATTATTTCTTCGGGGGATTGGGAAAAGGAGGTGCAGGAACATGTAAGAATCAATATTATCGTAAAAAAGGATCTCATAATTAATTTATTTTAACCTGATTGTCGTAGATTTTAAATCCACGACATCCCGCTGGTTTGGATCTTTAACTTGTTCGCGTGGATCTCGTAAATTGTTGGTGTGGGTCTCTGCTCTGCCCTCCGTAGCGAAGCGAAGGTGGGACCCACGTCTGGCGTGGATCCGGAGATCCACACCATCCTAAGCGTCAATATTTGCATATTTTGCATGTTTCTCAATAAAGTCCCTCCGGGGGGGAACCTCGTCACCCATCAGCATACTGAATATTCTGTCTGCCTCGGCCGCGCTATCGATAGTAACCTGCCGGAGCGTTCTTTTTTCAGGGTTCATCGTAGTATCCCACAGTTGTTCTGCATTCATTTCACCCAGACCTTTATATCGCTGTATACTTACATTAGAGTCTTTTCCCTGGCCGAACTCTTTAATAAAGCCACGCAGTTCCTCTTCTGACCAGCAATACCTGCTGTTTTTACCTTTTTTCACCAGATACAGGGGTGGCGTGGCAATATACAGGTAGCCATTCTTTATAAGCTCCTGCATATACCTGAAAAAGAAGGTCATTATCAGCGTTGCAATATGTGAACCATCGACATCTGCATCGGTCATTATAACGACCTTATGGTATCTCAGTTTTTCCAGGTTCAGTGCCTTACTGTCATCTTCTGTTCCAATATTGACTCCAAGTGCGGTAAATATATTTTTTATTTCTTCATTATCGAGGATCTTATGTTGCATTGCCTTTTCCACGTTAAGTATTTTTCCTCTCAGTGGCATTATTGCCTGGAACTTCCTGTCGCGTCCGGCCTTTGCTGTTCCTCCTGCAGAATCGCCCTCGACAAGGAATATTTCACAGTTTGCAGGGTCACGGTCGGCACAATCGGCCAGTTTACCGGGCAATCCTGATCCGGAGAGCACATTCTTACGTTGAACCAGTTCACGGGCTTTACGGGCAGCATGTCGTGCCGTAGCTGCAAGTATAACTTTCTGCACTATAACTTTTGCATCTTTTGGATTTTCTTCAAGGTAGTTTGAAAGCATAGTACTGACTGCCTGGTCAACGGCACCCATAACCTCCGTGTTTCCAAGTTTTGTTTTGGTCTGGCCTTCAAACTGTGGTTCGGCAACTTTAATTGACACTATTGCAGTAAGCCCTTCCCTGAAGTCATCACCATTGATATCGAACTTAAGCTTGGCCGTTAGTCCTGATTCCTCGGCATATTTTTTCAGTGTACGGGTAAGTCCTCTTCTGAAGCCTGCCAGGTGTGTGCCTCCCTCAATGGTATTGATGTTATTAACATACGAATGTACATTTTCTGAGAACGATGTATTGTACTGAAGAGCTATTTCAACAGGTACATCATTTTTCTCTGTTGTGATAAAAATAGGTTCCTCTATCAGTCTCTCCCTTGTATTATCCAGGTAGTCAACAAACTCCTGCAAACCTGTCTCGGAGCAAAATATATCTTCCCTGTAAGTATTTCCATTACCGTTCTCCTGGATTTCCCGTTTATCAAGAATAGTAAGTTTTATTCCTTTGTTCAGAAAGGCCAGTTCCCGCAACCTTGTAGCAAGTATTTCATACCTGAATTCCGCTTCTGAAAAAATGCCGGTATCGGGTTTGAATGTTATTATCGTTCCTGATTTTTCAGTGGTTCCATGTTCTTCCACCTTTGACTCGGGCTTTCCTTTTCTGTATTCCTGGAAATATATTTTACCATCCCTGTGTATCTCAGCTCTTAGTGTTTCGGAAAGAGCATTTACAACTGATACACCAACTCCATGTAACCCGCCAGATACTTTATATGATTCCTTATCAAATTTTCCGCCGGCGTGAAGCACTGTCATCACAACTTCAAGAGCTGATTTCTTCTCTTTTTCATGATAATCTATTGGTATGCCCCTCCCGTTATCAATAACAGTTATTGAACCATCCTCGTTTATTATAAGGTTTATTTCAGTACAGTATCCTGCAAGAGCTTCATCTATTGAATTATCAACAACCTCATATGCCAGATGATGCAACCCTTTTATACTCACATCCCCAATATACATGGCAGGTCTTTTCCTGACAGCTTCCAGGCCTTCAAGCACCTGAATACTACCTGCTGAATAATCTCCGTTACCCATTTGACTTTTATCTTTTTCGCTCATACTCCTGGTCTTAACTTTTCTTCTTTATTATATATAATTCCGGTAAACGCTTTAATTCCTAAAGCAGTCATTTAATCAAATAAATTACAGTTTAATTTTACCCCTGATCCAACACTGAAATAAGTTCTCATTCAATTGGTATATTCCCTTCTGGGGAATATGGCAAAAACCTCTTTTAAGTTCCTGATTAAACCATACTTAAGTAATTGCACAAAGATAATTAAAATATAGCACTTTCCCTCTTTAATTTGCTTAAAATTCACCCTATTTTTTAACAAAAAATCAACAAGTATTGTATTGAAGACCAGACTATTATGCAAACAGGAATAATTTTAAAGGCTGTAAGTGAATCCGGCCATAAAAAAAATCCTCTGTGAGGGGTAAAAATTCCACTCATAATATCTGTTTAAAGCAATATTATTAATACTGGTCCAGAATGATAGAATCTTTGTATATCTATACTCGAGTCCGATACTCAGGCTCATGCTCAAAGGAAGTTCATATATCTCATAATCAGGTGATGATGAATATGACATTGGCCCTACCCTGGCATATCTTTTTGACAGGCCATATATATCAGCATGTGCAAGTACTTTATCCCGCAGATTATAGTTTAACACCAGTTTCCCATCCCAGCTGGGTTTATGCCAGGGTTTTTCCAGGTATTCCATTGTATAGCTATAATATCCTGCCTTTGCTGAAAAAGATATTTCCTTACTTATCCTTGTTGTGAACTCAGCGTTCAGATCGAGTAATTCACCATTATCATATATGGGCATAAAACTCCTGCCCTGGAACAGGTCATTGATATAGAATACCATATTTTCGAACATAGAGTAAGATACATTTAGCCTGTAACCGGTATTAGCACTGGCATGTCCTGTTATACCGCCTTTTACCCTTAGTTTGGTATCGGTGGGTAATAAAGTATAAAGTTTATCAGATGGTTCAACAAGTCCATCCATGTTCTGTGTAATAATAAATGGGTTGGTATATATTATTTCACTTGCATTATTGTCTTTATACTCTCCATCGAGTCCCACGTACATATTTAAGATAGTGGGTATTACACTGAACTGAAACTTAAGGTCGGGATAAAAGAAGAGCCTTGTTTTGTATTCAGCCGGGTTTGGTGTTTCCTCATAATACCTGGCGTCAGCTATAAGTTTTAATCCCACCCTGAAGTCCCAGTTACCGCTTCTTTTACTGATAGCTGGACTGAGGCTCACACGATGTCTGAATTTATCCTCGATATTGGTTATTGTAATCAACTCATATCCAAGATCGAGGCTGGCATAGAAAATATCCATATCATAACCAAGGTCTGCATTTAAACCTGCCAGGTGTTGATAATACCGGCTGTTTTGATACAGGAGGTTATAATAAAGTTCAATATCATAGAACATTTTTGCAGAGTCAAGCCGCGTTGAATAGATATTGATGTCTGCCCGGGGATTAAAATATTCAATCTTAAGACTATCCTTGCTTATTTCGATTGGTGCCAGCAATACAGGATCGCCACCATAGGCATACCTCCTCAGGTGGTTAAAATCGATATTTGCAGCCAGGGCCACTCTCCTGAAAAATCTGGTTCCGTATATCCTGGCCATATTGTCCATATATCCTCCATACACTTTTGTGGCATCATCGATCATTAATCTACCAAAGCTGGATTCATGACTTAAATAAATACCTGCCAGGCCGTTACGTGAACGATCGTTGGAAATGCTTAACTCACCTACAGGTGAGAAATAGCTACCAAAACCAAGGTTCAGGAAGCCTTTATACAATTTTGGCAGGGGGTCGGGCTCCAGGCGTGCAGCACTTATTGTTTTAATTTCATATTCAGGCATAAACGGCTTGGCACTGATAGTATAAAGAAATTCCGGTACTGACACAGTAGTATCACTGATCTCCGGGGAAAAGTTCATTTTTATGGCCTTATTCAGAGATGGTTTGAAAGGATTATACATGGTTACTTCACGACGTATATCTTCCTGCCCTCTTTGGGCATCCACACCAGCCGGAAATATCAGAAGCAGTATAACTATATATGATATTATCCTTATATTCATAATTAACAGATTGAATTAATTGTTCCTAATATTGAGAGTATCTGGGCTCATTTCACTATCCCTGTTTATTTGATCAAGTTTTGCATTCACTTCATCAAGAATACCATCATCACCCACCTGGTAGTAATCTTTCAGGCTTTGCAGGGTTGCCCTTGCCTGGAATTCATCACCCTTATCCAGGCTTATATCAGCCAGCAATATAAACATACGTGCCATCCAGTATTGATGAGGGGTATTCTGATCAATAAATTCATAGATTATGTTTTCTGCATCCTCAAAATTACCCTTCATAAAAAGTATCTGGGCCACACGGTATTTTGATTCTGCACCCTCACTGCTTGTAACTTCCACCGCCACCCTCCTGAAATAAGTCAGTGCGCGGTCATAATTTCCAAGTGTAAAATTTGATTTGGCACTCATAAAGCTGGCTTCCCGGGCCAGTTCTTCTGTAACCATATCAGACTCCATCAGTCTTTCTGATGAACTTATTGTTTTTTCGGCATCACCCATATTATAAGCTGAGCGCATCATACCAACCCTTGCCCTCAGTTCATTCTCAGGCAATTCAGCAACTTTTTCAAGTTCATTATAAAAATAATATGAGCTGTCATAAATCTCTTTCAAATAATAAATACCTGACAATGACTGGTATGTTTTCTCCAGGAAAGGGTTATTAGGTGTTTCTGAAACCTCCAAATAACACTTCAGGGCTTCATCTGTTTTACCTGATTCAGTCAGGCATTCAGCCAGGTAGAAGCTTGCATTAAGCCTGAAGCTGCCCTGCTTAAACTCGCTGAGGTAATTCCTGAAGATCTGGCTGGCCCTTTCGCAATTGCCCGATATATAAAGGTTTTCACCGGAAATATACAGCAGGCTATCCCTTTCACTGGCACTAACATCGGCATATCCTTCAAGATCTCTTACGTAAGCGAAATAGGATTCCACATCATTCATGTCCACGTAGGTATTCTTCAGGCCGGTAAGAGCATTGCGCGCTTCAGGTGTTGACTGGAATTTTTCTATAACTTCCTTGAACCTGGCAATTGCCTTTTCATCTTCACCCCTGTTATAATAGAGTAATCCCAGCTGCACTATGGCTCTTGGAACAAATACTGAATTTGGGTATGAATTGATTATCTGCCTGAAATCTTTTTCTCCCTCGGTATCATTTTCAAGACCTATGTAAGCTCTTCCACGTTCAAAAATAGCATTGGGCACCAGTATTGAATTCGGGTATTCATTAATCATGGTAGTCAGGGCACGTGTTTTTGAATTCTGATCATGCATAAGGCCCAGAGCAAAACCCTTTTGAAATAACGCATAATCTGCTCCTGTGGCTGAGTTCTCAATTACTTTATCATAATAGCTTATTGCCTGCCTGTAATCTGTGTTAATATAGTAGCAATCTGCAATCCTGTCATAAACATCAGTAATTAACCTGCCCCGGGTATCCGGTTCTTCTGATTCAAAATTTTTAAACCATCTTAAAGCTTCGGCATAATTACCATTATTATAATGAATATAACCAATATTATAAGCAACCATCCTGTATTCATCAAATGATGATGAGCCCGGAATACCCATAAATTCCTGGTATTCATCAAGGGCCCGGTCGGTTTCATTTAAGCGGTAAAGTGATTCTCCTTTCCAATAATGGGCTCTTGCCCTTATGGCACGATCATACTGCCCATACTGTAATGATTTGTCAAACATTCCTATAGCAGAATTCAGGTCAAGGTTTTTATATAGTTCAAGACCCCTGAAGAAAGCTACCTTCTGGTACGCTTTCTCCAGTCTTTCATCTTTATAAGTAATACGATCAAGTGATTGTATTGCCGCCCTGTAATTCTTAACTTTCATATAGGCAGATACGAGGTAATCGTATGCTTCTTCAATATGTTCCGAGGCTGGAAATTGCTCAATATATTCCTGGAAAGCCCTTATTACTTCACCAAAAGGTGAATATACTGTTTCATAGGTAAGCTTGGCGAAATTGAAAAGTGCTTCTTCTTTAATATCCCTGTCATAATCCATTTTTGCTGCAGAGGAGAATGCCGCCCTTGCCATTGTCTTCTCGTCCTTCTTCAGAAAGCAGTCACCCAGCAGATAATATGCATGCTGTCCCAGTTCGTCCCTTCTCCTTGTAACTTCCTGGAAAAGTTCTATGGCCTTGTCATATTCTTCTGTCATATAATAACAGAATGCAAGCTGGTAACTGCCCTCCCTGCCTGTTCTTACTGCTCTTTCAAGGTGTTCCTCCAGGTTGCGGGCAGCTGAACGGTAATCGCCTTTCTTAAAATAAGCATCGCCTATTAGCCTGTACAGCTCTGATTTCCTGTCTTCTCCTGCAGCATTGATAAGCTGCGGGGCCATATCGAGAATGCCATCATAATCTTCCATTATATACATTATCTGGACTATATAAAAAGGAACCACATGCCCAAATGTTTCATCATCCCTTAACCTCATAAAGCCGTCGAATGCAGTGTGGTACATCTTTTCATTATATGCTATATATGAGAAATAATAAATAGCCGGCTGACTGTACTCGGTGTCAATGTCCATCAGCTCGGAAAAGAAAAGCATTGCTCTTTTCCTGTCTCCATCCATAAAATGGGAATATCCAAATTTAAAATAGTAAGCTGGCAGCATTTCATTATCCAGTTCAAGTCTGTCTACCTGTTCATAATATTTTATCGCCCGCCTGTAGTTCTTGGTCTGGTAGAAATGGTCTGCAAGCTCCAGCCAGGCCTCATTGACAAGCGGATCATCAGGATGGGTGGTTGCAAACTTATTCATCCTGTATTCAGCATCACTGTTATATAACCTGATAGCAGATACAGCAGCAAGATATTCAGCCTCAACTGTTTCTTCCGTCATGCCACCATCAGCTTTATTAACAAAACTATCAAAAAGGGTCAGGGCTGAAGCATACTTTGCCTTGTTGTATAACTCTTTCCCCCTCTCGAAATCATTTAATTCAGCTTTGTATGATTCCGGTTTCTGGGCTAATAAAAGGGAACCACTGAATATCAGTACTGATATATTGATAACCAGCCTGTTAAAAAGTATTTTATAAACCTGGTATTTATTCATATCCTTGGAATCTTCTGTATAATTACAGAAATTTAATTATTTTAAAATGAACAATTTATACGTAACAAAGCGTCTTAAAAGTTTTTGCTAATTTACAACTATAAAACGCTTGATTTGGGGCTTTAGTATTGATTTTATCAACATTGGAATGTTAATTTTTAAGGTATGGAATATTGGAATATTGGAACCGAGCCCCGAGAATTCGGGGTGAGCTCGACGAAACCCAGTGGCACGGTTCTGGAGAACCGCGCCAGCGGGGTGAGTCAATATTGGATTGATGGAGCCTCACCCGTTCGCAATGCTCAGCCGGGTTTTCCACTCGCACTCCTTCAGAGTACTCGCTATAACTTTTTACTTTTTACTTTTATCTTTTTACTTTTGTCTTTTATCTTAATATAAAACACATGCAGGAAAATAATATGCCTCTTGACACCATAATATCATTTAAAGGCTGTAATATATACCAGCAGGATCATCTAGTACTGAGTGATATTAACCTGGAAGTTAAAAAAGGTGAATTTGTTTATCTTATAGGAAAAGTTGGCAGCGGTAAGACAAGCCTCATTAAAACGATAAATGCACAATTACCTCTTGAAGAAGGTGAAGGTATAGTTGCCGGGTTTGACCTTACCCGCTTGCGCAGAAAGGATATACCCATTTTAAGGAGAAAGCTGGGTATTGTTTTCCAGGACTTCCAGCTGCTTACCGACAGGTCAGTCTATTCCAATCTTGAGTTCGTACTGCGGGCAACCGGATGGAAAAACAAAAATGAAACAGATGAACGAATAGGTCAGGTGCTTGAAAAAGTAGGCCTCGGTACCAAGGGCTATAAGATGCCACATCAGCTATCCGGAGGCGAACAACAAAGGGTAGTGATAGCCAGAGCTTTACTCAATGATCCGGATATCATCCTTGCTGATGAACCAACAGGTAACCTTGATCCCGAAACATCGGAGGGTATAATAAAAATATTGAAAGATATAAGTAAGAATAGAAGAGCTGTGGTGTTTGCCACTCATAATTATACTCTCCTTAAAAAGCATATTGCACGAACAGTAAAATGTGAAGATGGCAGGATATCTGAAACAGACCATAATGAAGAACTGGAGTTTATTTGATGTGGAGAGGATGCGAACCTTAGATGTGAATGAATGTGAAAAACTAATTAATATGTATAGACTTTAGTACATGAATTATTTCTGTTGTTCCCTGAGGGTATATTCAAATAGCTGACGCCAACCACTCCATTCACCTTCATCAGTAAGTGATGTATTATGCCATACGCTTACAAAAAGACCACCCACTTCCTTTGTCCTTTTAATCAACCTGCTTACTGACTCGATGGCTTCTGACGGGTTATACCTTTTGTATTTTTGAAATGTTGCATCCATATATTGAAAAGGAACAAGTACAAGCGAGCTTGTTTCCTCCCTGGTAAGGTCATAGAATTTAAAAGGACGGGCTATACCTGCCCTGAAACCCGCCTCCCTGATATGACCAAGCGTGTAATCTTCCATAATGCCAACTGTCTGAATCACCTGGAATGTATGAGGAAGGATTAGCATTAGATAATGCTTTCTCAGTTTTGTTATTTTCTGCTGGATGACATCTTCAAGTCTATCCTTTTCTTTAATAATCAGCTTTGCTGAGTTACCCGAACTATATGAACTATGCAGGCCCACGCTATGATTTTTTGAAAGCCTTTTTATCAGTTTCTTATAACACATGTTGTATGGGTTAATATTTTTATCATACCTGCTTCTGTCACCGGTAGTAAAGAAATATAATACCGGGCAATTATATTTATCAGCATTTTTATCTATATAGCTATAGGTATCGTATGAATCTTTCACACTGCCTGTCATACACCTGAAACGTTTGCCCGGATTATTAGACCTGATAAAATCCATAAACAGACCACCAAGGTTCCGTGCCAGACCTTTACCCTTATACTCAAAAGGTTGGTCAATATTCACTGTCAGCAGGTGATCATACTTCTTTTCAGGAATTATCAGGTCAGGGTATAATAGCTTCAGTGTAACACCAAGGCGATGAGCCCATATATCCACAACAGGTATATCCAAGAAATTGTGCTTATAAGCAAGGCTTGACTCTGCTACAAACCTTCCTTGTTCATCACGTGCGAGAGGAAGATACTCCTCATATCTTGTAACTAAATAAAAAGCGAATGAAAATATGTCAAGTTGAAACCCTGCTTCAGGTGGCTGCTGAAAAAAAAGTGGTACGTCATTAAGATGAGCAATCCATATCTCCTGCATTCTGATGCCTTTTTGAAAAAGCAGGCCTTCGGGCTGAATAAATATCCCTCCAACCGACCTGTCATAAGAATAATTAATCAATGGTATGCTGTCATCCGGAGAATCAGTTATAGTATATGCCAGACCCAGTATATTACCCAACACAAGGTCAACTGCATAAGCTAAGCGTGATGATGTTTGTGTGGTATATACCTGGATATCGAATTTCATATTGTATGATGAATAAGACATAATAACTATCAAGGATCAATCGGGTACTCCAACTGCAATCCTCTCTCCTGCCCCCACAATAATCCTGACCCATGAGATCTGGTGATTATTATAATACTCTGTATTTGCAGCTATCTTCTCACCATTAACTATCAAATGATCATATGATCCTTGGAAACCGGCTCTCCATATTAATGACGGACCACTGTCATTCGTTAATATTGTTTTATTAAGACCCTCATGCCTTACAGAGATTATGTTGGCCCTTACAGGTATATTTTTCAGCTCAGCCCATGCTGTCCCGGGTATGAGTCCGGGTAAAGTCCTTATATACCTGTCAACATAATGTCCTTGTGTGAGAGCAAGGTCGGGTGTATTGGCTATAAGCTCAATTCCCATTAAACCATTAACGATAGCACCTACTACTGAAAAAGACGCCTCCGGGTATTCCCGTCTTTCTGATTCATAAACATATAATAACTGATTATATGCAAGATCATTCATACCATGTTTATATAAAATCTCCGGAAGGTGTGACTGATATTCAATAAGCCCTATGGATTCACCGGGCAAATTATCTACCAGATGGCTTATAACACTATTAAGTTTTAAGGAATCAGTACAGGCATCCCAGTATAGCATATAGTGTTGGGTACCAAGGTCAATTCGCTCGTTAACATTATTTTCAAGCAAACCATCCTTATTTATATGAGTATAATATGTCCCACTTTTCTTTTCCCACCATTCTGAATCAATAAGATCATGTACTTCTGCGGCTTTTCCCCTGAATTGCTGTGCTTCTGCATAATTTCCACTGTATTGTTGCAAAAGCGCATAGGATATAAAGGCCCTGTATTCAGTCGTAAGTAAATCGATACCCAGTCGATAGCCCTGGTCTCCCTCATTATATCCGGGGATCCCTCGCGCCAGCATAAATCTTCTTCCCGGATCCAGTTCGCCATGTATATTCATCAATCTGGGGCGCGACATTATATTCCCGGGATTAAGTGCCCAGCGTTCAACGTAATCGTAAATAGTTCTGCGATAGAAGTTAATAAACACACTGTCTGTAAGATAATCCCTGTCACCAGACCATATAAACATCCTGTAACAGCAATCAAGCACATCGAAATTTGCAGGAAGGTTGTACCAGAATTCATCATCATTTAAGTAATCTACCGGTGCCGGGTTCCCATAACGGTTTATTTCCCAGTAACTGCACCAGTCTTTTGATTCGCTGATATTCTTCGCAAACTGGTATAGCATGTTCCTGGTAAAATCCTCCAGGCCCAGAAAGTGAGCTCCCAGTGCCTGGTGGGATACATCGCGCATACAAAACGCTTCTCGTCCGGGCAAGGAAGCTTCATACCACAAACCAACAGGATCATCTTTGAATGAATAGGCAAGTGCCTGATTACTTGCCCAGTTAAATATTTCATTGAGTTTCTCATCTGATGATTTGAAAAGAAGGCCAGGAAAATCGTTATCTTTTTGACTGTTTTTTTGATGATCAGCATTATTGCATGCAATAATTAATGCAAGAGATATAAAAAGCAAGAGAGTTAAAAGAAAGTTTTTCATAATAATAATCTGATATTCATAATAAATCAGGTAACCGTATCCGTGTTTGAATCATATGATTCATACAACCTTTCTTTCACAATATTTCTGATCTCAAGAACTACCCTATACACTTCATCAAACCGGTTGTATAAAGGAGCCAGTCCGAGACGAATATTATCAGGTGGCCTGAAATCAGGTATAATTACATAATTTCCGAGTTTATTATCGATAAGAGCTTTGCAGATCCTGTATCCTTCTTTATGCTTCAGGGAGATATGCGACCCCCTTTCGTTTTCTCTTTCCGGTGATCCCAGAACAAACCCGAGCGGCTCAAGAAAAGTATGATATAATTCAAGCAGAAATCCTGTTAACCTTAAGCTCTTACTCCTGATATTATCCATTCCTGCTTCTAGTATTATGTCAAGTGATGGTTCCAGTGTGCATAATGACAAAATATTGGGTGAGCCGGTCATATACCTGTGGGCTCCGTCTGAAGGCCGATAATCAAGACTGAATTCAAATGGATCCTTTTCTCCCAGCCAGGCCCAGATCGGTGATACCACTGAATCCTGAATTTTCCTGTTAACATATAAGAAGGCGGGTGATCCCGGTCCACCGTTGAGATATTTATAGGTACATCCAACAGCCATATCTGCATTAACAGAATCCAGGTTAATTTTTACAGCACCGGTAGCATGACTCAGGTCCCATATAATTAGGGCTCCCTGCCTGTGGGCATATTCTGTTACCTTCTTCATATCGTACATAAATGCACTACGAAAAGAAACATGACTGAGGACTACAACAGCAGTGTTTTTGTCAATCTTAGCAAAAAGCTTACTGTAGTCAATATCTATTCCATTATCGCTCTGCACCAGTTTAAGTATATGGCCATCATCCAGGTTTTTTATTATGCCCTGAATAACATACAGGTCGGAAGGGAAGTTAAGGTCATCACTGATGATCTTTTTCCTGCCTTTCTGCATGTTAAGTGCTGCACTCACAAGTTTATAAAGGTTAACAGAGGTTGAATCGCATACAATTACTTCTTCACTTTCACATCCGATCAATTGCGATATCTTATCCGAAATTCTCCACGGCATTTCCCACCAGTTTTCATTCCAGCCCCTGATCAGCCGTTCACCCCATTCATGAGAAATAAGTTCATTTGCTACCTTTTCAGATCTAAGAGGCATCATCCCCAGTGAGTTACCGTCAAAGTAAATAAGCTTTTCATCTATCCTGAAATACGATCTGAACCTCTTCAGAATATCCTCCCTGTCTGCTTTCTCTGCCTTATAAACGAATTCTTCCCTATTGTTCATTCTGGTATAATAACCGGTTCTAAGAATTATTACTAATTTATAATTTTTTCATGTATTTACAGTAATGTAAAATTGGAATATTCCGGTATTCCATATTTTTATTACCTTTATGGACTTTGAACCAGAGAATAAAATTTTTAACCAAACAACTTGCAGTATGGGCAAAGGAGATATAAAAACTAAAAGAGGGAAAATAGTAAGAGGAACATATGGAGTACGCAGGAAGAGGGAAAAGAGGAAAGAAACAGTTATGGCTGTAAAGGCGAAAGAAGCTAAGGCTGAGGCTGAGGCTAAGGCTAAGGCTGAGGTTGAGGCTGAGGTTAAGGTAAAAGAAGAGGCTAAGGCTGAGGTTGAGGCTAAGGCTAAGGTAAAAGAAGAGGCTGAGGTTGAGGCTGAGGTTGAGGCTAAGGCTAAGGTAAAAGAAGAGGCTGAGGCTAAGGTAAAGGCTGAAGTGAAAGAAGAGGCTGAGGAGGTGAAGAAGACTGAGGCTGAGAAGAAACCCGTAGAGATAAAGAAAGAAACGGAAGAGAAAAAGATAGCTGAGAAAAAGAAAGCAACAGCAGCAAAAAAAACAGCTGAGAAAAAACCGGTAGAGAAAAAGAAAGAAACAGCAGTGAAAAAGGCAACTGAGAAAAAACCGGTAGAGAAAAAGAAAGAGACAGTAGTAAAAAAAGCAGCTGAGAAAAAATCAGAGAATAAGGCAAAAAAGGACGGTAGTAAAGAATCAGATAAAGATTAGGTAACTACCAGTTTCTGATAATCGGAGGGATCAATTCCAATTTCAAGGATCAAAGGGCCTTTCATAGGATATATATCTGAGAGGGCTTCCCTGAGCGAAGTCTCATCAGAACAATTTACTACAGGAACCCCGAGGAAGGACTTTTCCCCGATCAGGTTTCCGGTGTACAGTTCAACACCAATGGACTCCAACCCTTGCCTGTGCTCCTTGAGTTTGATCAGGTTCAGTTCTCTGTCACATAGAACAACAAACAGGACTCCAAGATTTAATCTGCGTGCAGTTACTATCTCTCCGCACATCATAAGGAAGCCTCCATCACCGGTAACACATGCAACAGGTATGTTGGGTTTATTCAATGCAGCTGCTATAGCTGCAGGTATACCAAAACCCATACCTGACCAGCCATTTGTCATTACCAGTTTACCGCTTGAACCGGTCTTCCAATACTGACCGAACAAATGTATATGTGAGCCGACATCCAGGCAGAGTATATTATTATCTGGCAGGCTATCCTGCAGAATTGTCAGGACTTTTACAGGACCGAAATTATCATATTCCTTTCTTATCAGGCTTTGTATTTGATCCCTGCATTCAGATATAGTTCCAGTATCCCATTCCGGTGCAGATCTGAGTGCCGGCCTTATCATTGACAGTAAACCCTCAAGGGACCCGGTCACCTGTTTAACCATAATTCCTTCAGGCATATCAGTGTATACTGTATTGAAGTGAATCAGTGGAACATCGGGCAACCAGGATTCATAATTATATTCAACCGGATCATATCCCAGTCCAATGACCAGGTCAGCTTCATTAATGACTGGAGATAATTTATCAGAAGCAGCATGGGCTAATATCCCGCAATAGCAATCATGGTCTTCATTTATGAGACCTTTTGCCATAGGTGTTAATACGACCGGTACCGGATATTCATCAAGAAAGTCATGTATCTCATCCTTTATTCCAGCTCTTGATGCGGTAAGTCCCAAGGCCAGCAGTGGTCTTTTAGAATATTCAAGTAATTCTATAAGTTCATCATCAATAAACAGTTCTTTTCTGCTTTCTGCTTCAACTGATCCTGTTTCTTTCTCATTAACCTGTTTTAAAAGCTGGTCTGATGGTATTCCAATGTGAACCGGGCCCGGGTATTCGTCGGTTGCAAGTTCAAAAGCATCTGAAAGAACACCTGTTATATTTTCATTACTTATTAAAACCGTAGCTTTTGTTAAAGGTTCAAAGAGTAATTGATGATCGATATTCATCTGCACGGTACGTTTTCTTATTTTGTCCGGCATTACCGATGTGAGAGCAATTAGAGGTGAACGATCGAGCATTGCTCCGCCAACGCCAGTACTCAGGTTAGTTGCACCGGGACCGAATGTAGCATGGCAGATACCTGGCACACCTGTCAGTCTTCCTGTCACATCAGCCATAATACCTGCCGCCGATTCATTAGATGTAAGAATAAA
>Ga0315532_1000138_pt1 | contig 58338 bp, 54 predicted proteins | sample SalMarWE160370MG_FD_203082 | JGI IMG/M metagenome (GOLD analysis project Ga0315532, IMG submission 203082) | Salt marsh sediment microbial communities from the Plum Island Ecosystem LTER, Massachusetts, United States - Salt Marsh Sediment WE1603-70 ...
GGCAAGCTTAGTGAAGGGGACATCGACGATGCTTTACGCCAGGTACGGCTGGCGCTTCTGGAAGCAGATGTAAATTTTAAGGTGGTCAAGGAATTCCTGTCCAGGGTGCGAGAGCGTGCTCTTGACTCTGAAGTATTGCATAGCCTGACACCAGCCCAGCAGATTATCAAAATTGTCAATGAAGAGTTAATTGCTATCTTAGGTGGAGAGCCCAGCCATTTAGCTTCGGTTACTGACTCACCAGCGGTCGCTTTGCTTGTAGGATTACAGGGCTCCGGTAAGACCACTACAGCGATGAAGCTAGCTATTCAACTCAAACATTCAGGGCAGCGCCCTTTGGTGGTAGCCGCTGATACTCGCCGACCTGCTGCCGTTGAACAACTCAAATTGCTAGGAGAGCAACATGATATACCGGTATATAGTGAGGATGTTAACGCAGCACCAACAATAATTTGCCAGCATGCTCTAGACCAGGCCAGGGGAAGTGGATTGACCTGGGTTATAGTAGATACACAAGGGCGCTTGCATATTGATGAAGCTATGATGAAGGAATTGGCTGATATCAAATCCCTGGTACAACCTTCAGAAGTATTACTTACAGTAGACGCTATGATTGGCCAGGATGCCATAAGAGTAGCTCAAGAATTTCACAGTCTAATCGGGCTCACGGGACTCATCCTAACGAAGATGGATGGAGATGCCCGGGGTGGAGCCGCTCTCTCTATCAGATTTGTTACCGGCGTGCCCATAAAATACCTGGGTACGGGTGAGAAGATGGATGCCTTGGAGGTATTTCATCCTGACCGTTTAGCATCTCGCATTCTGGGTATGGGAGATATGCTCAGCTTCATCGAGCGAGCTGAGACAACATTTGACCAGCAACAGACCAAGAATCTGGAAAGGAAAATGCGCAGCGGGCATTTTGACCTTGATGATCTCCTCAATCAAATGCGTCAAATCCACAGGATGGGTTCTTTAGGGCGACTGGTAGAAATGATACCGGGCTTCTCCAAATTCACTCCTTATGTGTCAGATGACGATGGCGAGAAACAATTAAAGAAGATAGAGGCTATTATCCTGTCTATGACCTACGAAGAAAGGCGTAATCCAGCCATTGTTGATGGCAGACGGCGAAGCCGCATTGCTCGAGGAAGTGGCACTTCATCCAAAGACGTTAATCAACTTCTTAATCAGTTTCGTGAGATACAAAAGCTGACTAAGTCACTCACACGAGGGAAGTTACCTAAAAAGATGGGTACTATGTTTGACATTCCCTTAAAGTGAAATCAGTCTAGATAGCCTTTGAGCTTTCGGCTGCGGATGGGGTGGCGTAACTTGCGCAGAGCCTTACCCTCAATCTGTCGTATTCTTTCTCGAGTTACGTTGAATTCTCTACCCACCTCTTCCAGAGTTCGAGCATGTCCGTCTTTGAGGCCAAATCTAAGCTGCAGAACCCTTTTTTCGCGATCGGTAAGTTCACCAAGTACTTTATCTATCTGTTCTTTGAGTAGCTGCTGTGAAGTGGCTTCAGTTGGCGCTAAACTGGCATGATCTTCAACAAGGTCGCCTAACCGGCTATCTTCATCCTCTCCAATAGGCATATCTAGCGATATTGGCTCACGGAAAAACAAAGCCATGACCTCTTCCACTCTTTCCGGTGACATACCTAGACTGCTGCCAATTTCTTCGTAACTTGGCTCGCGTCCAAGTTCTTGAACTAACTGCCGCATTGTGCGTAGTAGCTTGTTAATTGTTTCTACCATGTGTACCGGAATACGAATAGCACGCGACTGGTCAGCTATAGATCTAGTGATACCTTGCCTGATCCACCAGGTGGCATAGGTGCTGAATTTGTAGCCTTTTCTATATTGAAACTTATCCACAGCTCGGATAAGGCCAATATTCCCTTCCTGAATAAGTTCAAGGAGAGGCATGCCATGCCCTATGTATTTCTTTGCTATGCTCACCACCAGCCGCAGGTTTGCCTCAGTAAGGTGCTTCTCCGATGCTCTTGCTTCAGTCTGTATCAGTTCAAAGTAAGCTTTGAACTCACTGCTATGAGAATCGATTGAGGACAGGAAACTGTCATCATTCAGGAGAGTCTTTAATTTTTGCCACGTAGTGTTATCTATAGCCAGGAGCTCTAGTAATTGCGGGGGCAGAAGTTTACTGTTTATGGACAGATTTACTATGGCTTCTTCGGCTGCAGTGGTTGCTTTGTCTATCCATTTGGCAATTGCCGCTATTAACGATGGGTCTATAACACTATCGATAGCGGAGCGAAATTTAGGATTTCTAATCGTCTCAGCAACATTGCTGGAGAGATCAATACCAACATGTTCTTCAATAACCTGAACAACCTGGTATGCCTTGGATAATTGAGAAATTAGGTGAATAACCACATCAACGGGCGAAGGGAATTTCTTGTATTTCCTGAAGTGGTTGTCTTCGATTCTTTCTAAGCTTCTACCCAGCTCTATCCGTCGGCATAGTAACTTTTCTTCATGGACATTAAGAAGTGGCACTCTGCCAATTTCCTGAAGATACATACGAGCCGAGTCATCAATTACCTCATATTCCCCTAGTGGTACCGGAGGTCTGATCTCTACAGTTCTCTCAGCGGTTAATTCTTCGCTTTCCTCTTTTTCTTCGACTTCGTCGGCTGAGGTACTGGCATCCTCAGTTTCGGATTCATCGTCGAGTAAGCTTTCAGTTGCTTCCTCATCACTATCCATGTTGACTTTTTCTTTCATTGAACCGATGGTTTTTTCCCTTTTTTAACAAAGATGTCTTGAAGTTGTTGCCCGGATTTTATTCCCTGCTCCTCCAGTTTGGACAACTCTGAGCTTATACCACCCTTTTCTCTCTCCAGCTCAAGCATCGTCTCCTTTTCAGTTTCTACTTTCCGGGATAACCCCTCCTCGAGACGGAGAATACAATCATCTAAATTAAGGTGTCGTGTTTGCTCGCTTTCCTTTATTGCTGGCGGGAAATTTTTGTTAACCAAATAGTATAAATGTTCTACCAGACTCGTGTCAAGTTTACTTTCAAGGTCCGGGATATCAGAAGAACCTTGCCATTTGACAAAGACCTCCCGATTTTCCGTGGATTGGAAGTGCTCCGGTGATAGCTCTCGAGTTGAAGGACGGAGCTCTGGGTACTGAAGGAGAAGTGCCAGGCAATCTTCTTCAATAGGGCTGGATACAAGCTGGTGGGCAAGGCGAAATTGTTCTGTTGCCTTGCTCGGTTGAGGCCTTTTCCGACCGGTTTTTAATTCCTGTAAAGCGGCTCTTATAGCGGACTCTTCGATTTTTAATTCACGTGCCAGCTTCTTAAGGTAATGGGATTGCTGTACCGGATCTTTTATTTCATAAATTGAGGGCAGGAGTTTTTGTACAGCTAGAGACTTGTCCTTGGCTTTATTGATATCGACTTTGCTTATTACAGATTTAAAGGCGAAGTCCAGAATAGGCATAGCTTGTTCTACTAGTCTCTCCCAGAGGGCAGGATCCTCACTTATCACTGCGTCCGGGTCCTTGCCCGGAGGTAATAGGATAACATTTGCTACAGCATTGGAATAAGCTAATATGGCTCTGCCTCGCAAGGTAGCTTCTTCTCCGGCAAGATCAGCATCGAGCGCTAGTGTTATGTTACTGGTTAATCTTTTAATGCCTTCCACCTGCTTCCCAGTTAAAGAAGTTCCCATTGAGGCAACTACATTTTGCCAGCCATGTTGGTGAGCAGTGAGGACATCCAAGTAACCTTCTACGATTATCACCAAGTTTTTCTTCCTGATGGCAGACTTAGCCTTATCAATGCCATACAATATGCTGCTCTTATCGTAAATTAATGTCTGGGGGGAGTTGATATATTTAGGCAGGGAGTCATCCAGAACTCTCGCTCCGAAACCAGTGACTCGACCCTGGATATCACATATAGGAAACATCAGCCGGTTGCGAAATCTATCGTAACTGCCTCCTTCTTCTCTTTCGATTATTAGACCAGCTTCTGCTAGCTCCTTTTCTGTGTAACCTTTACCCAGCAGGTAGTTCTTCATTATTTCCCAGGCATCAGGACTAAAACCGAGACGGAACTCTTTGATAGCTTCGGGCGTGACCTTTCTTCTTGCCAGATAACTTCTTGCTGCCTCCCCAGCCTTAGTGCTCAAAAGTAAATGGTGATAGTATTCAGTAGTTGCCTCATTAATTTGAAATAATCTCTCTACCTTCTCATCCCTGACCTTGTCTGGCTCCTCAAGGGGGCCTAAGGTTATGCCTCCCCTTTGAGCCAAAATGCGCAGAGCCTGGCCAAAATCAACGCCCTCCTTTTTCATGATAAAAGAGAAAATATCGCCGCCAGTTCCACAGGCACCAAAGCAATGCCAGCTTTGTTGTTCAGGAAAGACAAAAAAGGAAGGGTGTTTCTCACTGTGGAAGGGACATAAGGCTTTGAAGTTACGCCCTGCTTTTTGCAGAGTAACATACTCAGAGACAAGCTCTACTATATCTAATTTCTGCTTTACCTCTCTGATTACGCTCATTGAGATATCTCTTCAGCTAAGCTTAGCGCGTATTGATCGGTCATTCCAGCAATGTAATCAATGACTTTGCGCTCCTTCTTATCCGGTAAAGAGGCAAATTCTCGCGGTAATCCCTTCTCATGCTTCAGGAAATGAGAATATAACAGACGCAATACCTCTCCTGCCTTCACTGCCTCCTCTTTAGCTAGACTGGGATAATATACTTTGTCAAATAGAAACTGGCGAAGTATGTTAGTTGCTCTGCGGACTTCAGGGCTCATGCCTATAGTTGGCTTAGGTGAATCGCCATTGCCACTAACGGGCCAGGAGCAGTCTATGATATCACAAACCAGCGTATTAATTCGCTGTGAATGCGTATGTCCCAGAGTTGCTACTACCGGCTTGGGCAAATCGTTCTGGGAGATAATGCCAGCTCTTATAGCGTCTTCGACATCGTGGTTAACATAGGCCACGATATCGGCTATTTTACATATTTGGCCCTCCAAAGTATTGACCTCTCCCCATCCCTCTCCTAAGATTTCAGCTTGTCCCTTTGAATGATTGAGGATGCCATCCCGTACTTCCCAGGTAAGATTTAGCCCCTGTCCTTCCTTTTCCAACAAATCGACTACTCGTAAGCTTTGCTCATTATGCCTGAAGCCACCGTCATACAATTCATTTAAAATCTCCTCGCCTATATGACCAAAAGGCGTATGCCCTAAATCGTGTCCGAGAGCGATAGCTTCAGTGAGGTCTTCATTGAGATTCAGAGCTCGAGCTATAGTTCTGGCTATTTGGGATACTTCCAGAGTGTGAGTAAGTCTGGTGACATAATGGTCACCCAAGGGAGCAATAAAAACCTGTGTCTTATGTTTTAGCCGACGAAAGGCCTTGGAATGGATAATACGGTCACGGTCACGTTGAAAACTGGTCCTTATGGGACATGGTTCTTCCCATTTCAGCCGACCACGGCTGAATTTACTCTTAGTGGCATAAGGGGAAAGGGCTTCTTCTCTCTTTTCTGTTTGCTCACGTATATTAGGTTTGTTAACCATGGAATCACTATGATACAGCAAGTCAAGATAAAATCCTTAATTTATCGCAGCAGCCACCCATGTCCTCATGCGCGTTTTCTTTTAGCTTCTGATTTTATCCTATTTTCCACCTTTGCAATATTTAACCTCGTCGCCAGCACCACATCTGGGTTCAAAGACATCGAATCTATGCCGCACTCAACTAAAAAGTCGGCAAATTCAGGGAAATCACTCGGCGCCTGACCGCATATTCCTACTTTTCTCCTCGGTTTGTGATTATGTGCCACATCTATGACTTGCTTCACCAGCTTCTTCACCGCCTCATTTCTTTCATCAAATATGTGTGCCACAAGTTCGGAATCCCTATCTAAGCCAAGAGTTAGTTGTGTTAAATCGTTCGATCCAATGCTGAATCCATCAAACACATCGGCGAATTCCTCCGCTAAAAGCACATTTGATGGTATTTCGCACATCATGTACACTTCCAACCCATTTTCCCCCTGCGTTAAGCCAAAATCTCCCATGGCTCCTATTACCTTCCTCCCTTCTTCCGGCGTTCGGCAAAAGGGAACCATCACCTTCACATTGGTTAACCCCATCACATCCCTTACTTTCTTTATCGCTTCGCATTCCAAACCAAAGGCCGGTTTAAATTTATCGTCATAATAGCGAGAGGCCCCCCTCCACCCCAACATGGGGTTACTTTCCTCTGGCTCATAACGATACCCTCCAATTAAATTAGCATACTCATTTGTCTTAAAGTCAGAAAAACGAACTATGACCTCGTTAGGATAAAACCCCGCCGCTATTTTCGCTATGCCCATTGCTAAATTGTCAATGAAAAATCCTCTCTTGTCTTCATATGCTGCGCTCCTCTCGTCTATCTGTCCAATCACCTTCGCCAATTTCTCGTCTTTACTCGCTGCTTTTTTCAGCTTATCATATTCTATCAATGCCATGGGATGAATACCGATGTAAGAGTTGATGATGAATTCCTCGCGGGCCAGACCTACACCGTCGTTGGGAATTCGACTTTGGATAAACGCACCACCGGGAATACCGAAGTTCATCATCACTCTGGTTTTGGGTCTGGGCACCTTGGTTACTTCCACCTCATCTATTCGATATTTCATTTTGCCTTCATATATCCTGCCCTCGCCTCCTGAGCAATCTATCGTAATTTCTTTTATCCCCTTCAAGACCTCGGTCCCGTTGCCGGTGCTAATTACACAGGGTACCCCGAGTTCACGACTAACAATGGCTGCGTGGCACGTCCTCCCTCCCTTGTTCGTGACTATGCCGCTAGCCGTCTTCATTATCGGTTCCCAGTCGGGGTCTGTCATGTCTGTAACCAAAACCTGACCACCTTTGAATTTGTTAATCTCACTGGCATCTTCTATAACACACACTTGACCTTGTCCTATCTTTGTACCCACCGGCTCCCCTCTAAGTAGTAATTTCCCCTTTTGTTCAAGTACATAAGTTCGAAGTATAGCTAAGTCTTTGTGTGAGTGGACGGTCTCCGGCCTGGCCTGGACTATGAAAAGCTCCCCTGTTATCCCATCCTTTGCCCATTCAATATCCATGGGTTGGCCATAATGTTTTTCTATAATGCAAGCCCACCTGGCAAGAGTCAAGATTTCATCGTCATTTAGTGCGAACTGTCTTTGTTCTTCAACCTTGGTCTTCTTCTGCTCCGCTCCAGACCCATGTCTCATGTAGACCAACTTCTTATGTTTACTCCCCAGTTTTTTCTCCAAAATAGGTCTGAAACCTTCCTTTAAAGCGGGCTTGAAGACGTAAAACTGGTCTGGATCAACAATTCCCTGTACTACATTCTCTCCCAGACCATAGGCAGCAGTTATGTAGACCACATCCTTGAAGCCCGAGTCTGTATCTATGGAAAACATGACACCGGAGCAGGCTAAATCAGAGCGAACCATCTTCTGCACCCCCACCGAGAGATAAACACTGAGATGGTCAAAACCTTTATCCACCCGGTAGGAGATAGCCCGGTTCGTGAACAAAGATGCAAAGCAGTCCATCACCCTTTCCAGGAGGTCGCCCTCTCCGCGCACGTTCAAATAACTCGTCTGCTGTCCGGCAAATGAAGCTGTAGGCAAATCTTCGGCGGTGGCACTGCTTCTTACAGCGACATCCACATCCTTTCCAAATCTCTGTTCCATCTTCCGATATGAAAGTCGTATCTCCTCCTCCAAGTCTTTTGGGCAACGAGAATGTTCTATCAGATTCCTCAACTTCTCGCCCCTTTCTGCCAAATTCTCAATATCACGTGTATCCAAGCCTGCCAAAGTGTCTTTGATTTTTTGACTTATGCCTGCTTTCTCTACCACATATTTATATGCCTCAGCAGTAATAGCAAATCCAGAGGGTACATTTACACCTTTCTTACCCAGATTTCTTACCATTTCACCCAGAGATGCGTTTTTACCACCGACTAAAGCTACATCCTGTGCTCCAATTTCTTCAAACCATTTCACAAACTTCATAGTTTCTTCTCCGATTCATAAATTATGGTTACACCCGCACATGCCATCTTAGCTAAATCCGCTTCGTTGCCTTTTCGGGCAGGAAAACTAAAAATGATAATTCATTATACCATGCCCCAGTAAGCTCAAAAGAAGAGCAAATTTTGCCTTTCTTGTTTAGCCCCACTATGGTCAGCCTATCCTCCTGCCATCTGTTGCAATGCCATTTTAATCTTCTCTTCTAAGCTTAGCTCTTCAGAATCTTGAAGCTTAGAGATAGCTTTGGTAGCTTCCGTTAAAGAGTAACCCAAGCCAGTTAAAGCAGCTATGACATCGGCATTCTCCGGGGCTAAAGGCAGGGCTACTTCTTTCCATTCTTTTTCCAATTTTCCCCTGAGTTCAACGACAAGGCGGCTCGCCATTTTTTTACCAATGCCAGGCGCTTGACTGACAAGGTCGATATCACCGCTGGTTATAGCCATGACGAGTTGTTCAGGATTCAAGGCAGAGAGCAGGGCTAAAGCCACCTTAGAGCCTACTCCTGAGACAGAAATAAGGTTTCTGAATAAAGCTAATTCCTCGCTTGAGGTAAAACCGTAAAGAGAAATATGATCCTCTCTCACATGGAGATGGGTGTAGAGAGAGACTTTACCTTTAACAGCTCCTAATTGGCTTAAAGTTGAGCCGGAGACATGTACCCGAAAACCTACTCCGCCGACATTAATGATAACGGAGTCGTTACCACGATATTCTAGTATGCCTTCTAATGTAGCTATCATTTCGGCGCATGTTCAGTTAGCCATTGGTTAAGGAGCCTCTGCTGAATGTGGCACATGGCTACAGCCAAAGCATCAGCGGCATCGCTAGGCTGAGGGAGCTCAGCAAGCCCGAGCTGGACTCTTACCATTTCTTGAACTTGTCGTTTATCGCTCTGCCCATAGCTGGTTATTTGCTGCTTTATCTTGGCTGGTGAGTAATAGTAGATGGGCAATCCCTGGTTGACTGCTGCCAGGATAGCTATAGCTTGTGCTCTGCCAATAGCAAATGCCGACCTTACATTGAGGCCGATAAAGGGCTCTTCAATGGCTACTTCGCTCGGTTTATACTTAACGATAATTTTAGTTAATTCACTGTAGAGAGAGCGCAGTCTTTCCTCCATTGAAAGCCGGGATGGGAATTTGATTACTCCGTAATCTACCATGCGCAGTTCCTCACCGCCATCTACCACACCGTAGCCCAAATTTATAGTGCCAGGGTCAACGCCTAGAATGCACATGTTAGGTTCAACCGCGTAGTTTTTCTAAAGTAGCCTCAGAAAAATCAATATTGGAGAAAACGTGCTGTACATCGTCTAATCCTTCTAGCTCGTCAAGGAAATTCAGGGCCTGGACTGCTTTATTGTCCTCCAGCAACACTGTAGTTTGAGGCGTTAATGAGAGCTCCGCCGAAATCACGTGCTCGTTTTCTTCGATAACCTTTCTTACTTTTTCCAAATCCTCTGGTTTCGTGTAAATTTCTACATAATCCTTTTCGGTCTTAACATCTTCAGCTCCGGCATCTATAGCTCTTAGCGCTATTTCTTCGGCATCTGAGGCATTGCTCTCTACAGTAATCACTCCTCTAGTTTCAAAGAGCCAGGAGACACAACCACTTTCACCAAGACTACTACCGTGGCGGGTGAAGAGACGGCGCACGTCCTGAATGGTGCGATTACGGTTATCGGTCAAGGCTTCCACTAGAACTGCTATCCCGCTCGGCCCGTAACCTTCAAGTTTCATCTCAATTAAAGCAGCTTCCCCAGCTTCACCACTACCCCGCTTTATGGCTCTCTCGATATTCTCCAAAGGCATGTTATTATCACGGGCTTTCTGTACTGCTAAACGTAACTGGAAATTGCTTTCTGAATTAGCTCCACCTTGTCGCACTGCAACTATGATTTCTCGAGCAAGTTTGGTAAACAGCTGCCCGCGCCTGGCATCAGTTACTCCCTTCTGCCGCTTAATCTGTGACCACTTAGAATGTCCCGACATTGCTAACCTTTATATCATTTTATCACTGCAACTCCTAAAAGGAAAAGTAGATATCACGTCGCAAACGACTTGACAGTATCAGCACTATGATGCTAAACTTACCATAGCGGGTAAGTCCTGTGTTAAGTGTGTTACCGGAAGGTGGCATAAACTAGCTGTAAGCTAGTCGCTCACAGGGGCCGCTTCTTTTATTTGCCAAAAAATAATCTCCTATCGCTTTTCACCTTTTCTTGTATGATATTAAACAGAGCATAGTTGTTTGAGTTGTACTTTCTGAAGATACTGTTACAAATAACATCTATGCCCTGGATGGCGTAAGTCGCGTGTGAATCTAAGTGGTTAATCTCTAAGTCGATATCTCGTCTTTCCTTTTCGTACCAGATTTTGTACGTTAGATATTCATTGAACTTGAAGCCAGAAGTTATGGAAGTGATTCTTCTATCTACATCAACAACCACTCTCGCATCTACCGGCTCCTCCAAAATTCGCTCAACGAGTGACAATCCAACCATGTAGTTGTACAAAATATTCGTGTCTCTCCGTAATTTAGGTTCTACATTTTCCTTCCTTACAGTTATAGCATGCACTTCCATATCTAGCTTCAGAAACCTGTTGAGTAAATCTTCCTTAATGATCTTTCTAGTAGTGCATCCCTTGAGTTCCGCACCTTGCGGAATATCATATTTCATCTTGACCACCTTAACACACCTTCTAAAGGGAATAGGATCTTCCACAATAACAAAGGCGATTGTGAAATATCTGGTGCTTCCTTGTCCGAATCCCAAATCGCCTGATTCATCTAGATAGACATGCACTATTCATTACCCCAATAACCCTAATCCTAGCCTACGACATTAAGAGCCCTCTTAAAATTTGTTAACATCGACTTTCAGCTTACCCTCTTGAGTTTCAGCCCAATCACCATGTATTCGATACTCTGCTTCAAAGCTATCCTCGTTAACTCTCATAAACAAACACATCTGCTATATCTTTAGTTTAGTCCCAAATCACCTTCAGTCCCTCCCCATAAGGTTTTCTCATTATGCCCTTCTCGGTGATTATGGCAGTTATATAACCATGGGGAGTGACATCGAAGGCAGGATTGGCTGCTCTTATGCCTTCGGGAGCAATGGGTACTCCCTGAATATGAGTTACCTCCTCAGGGCTCCGCTCTTCAATTGGGATTTTGTCTCCCGAGCTTAAGGAAAGGTCAATAGTGCTCATGGGAGCAGCGACATAAAAGGGGATTTCACTTTCTTTAGCCAGTACTGCCAGAGTATAAGTTCCGATTTTATTAGCGATATCGCCATTGGCGGCAATCCTGTCGGCGCCAACAATGACACAGTCTATCTTCTTCTGCTGCATAAAGTAGCCAGCCATAGAATCGGTAATCAAAGTTACCGGGATGCCCTCTTGCCTTAGTTCCCAGGCAGTGAGCCGGGCTCCCTGGAGAAGGGGACGGGTTTCCGTGGCAAAGACGCTCACCTTCTTTCCTTGTTCTCTAGCAGCTTTGATTACACCCAGGGCAGTGCCATAGCCGGCGGTGGCTAAAGGACCGGCGTTGCAATGAGTAAGCAGAGTGAAACCATCCTTGATAAGCTCAGTTCCTAGCTGGCTGAGCTGCCTGGTTGCGGTTACTTCCTCTTCGTGAATCCGCCTGGCTTCATCGACAAGCGAATTTTTTATTTCAGCAACGCCGTCTCCCTTGGCAGCTTTTTGCATCCTGTTGATAGCTTGAAAAAGGTTGACCGCGGTAGGTCTGGAGGCAGCAAAAGCTTGTATGACCTGATTCAATTGAGCGATAAATTCATCCTTGTTTGTTGTTTTAATACCCGACGCCCCCAGAGCTATACCGTAGGCAGCAGCGACCCCGATTGCTGGCGCACCGCGAACTCTCATTTCCTTAATAGCCAGAACTACATCGTGATAATTATCCAGGTCGGCAAAGATTTGCTCCCGGGGTAGCCTGCTCTGGTCTAGTATCCTTAACTTGCCATCGAGCCATTCTATTGTCCTGACTATCATCGACGTTAGTATAATCTAAAGGATGGGAACAAAGGAAGTTTTATACAAGCATTTGGGAATACCCTCTTGTCATTCTGGGCGAAGCGAGGAATCTAGACACTTTGCTATTGCTCAGGATGAAAGAATAAACAATCTAACAGGGCTGAAATTTGATAACGTTAGAGAATAATGCTATTCTTATTCAGTTTATCCACCCGAGGAGGCAAAGATGGCCAAGATTTATTTCTTAGATGTTACCAATCGTGATGGCGTTCAAACCGCAAATCTTGGTCTGTCCAAGCTCGAAAAGACAATGCTAAACATGTACCTCAACGAAATGGGTGTCTTCCAGTCCGAATTTGGTTTCCCTACGACCAGACACGAATCGTTTTACCTTCAGGCGAACCTGGAGTTAGCTGATATGGGTGTCCTGCAACCCATCCGGTTGGGAGGCTGGATAAGGTCAATTGTCGCTGACGTGGAAAAGGCCTTCAAGCTTGTCCCGAATATTAAGCACCTTAATATCTCTATTTCCACATCGGACCAAATGATTCAAGGCAAGTTTAAGGGTAAAAAGAGCCGAGAAAATATCATAAGCATGATGGTAGATGCTTTAGAAGCGGCTCGCGCCCATGGAGCTGCAAGCGTAGGGGTAAATGCCGAAGATGCCTCTAGAACTAAAATAGATTTTTTAGTTAAATTCGGCATGGCAGCCAAGGAACACGGGGCTAACCGACTCAGGTATTGTGATACACTTGGCTATGACAACGCCTTCACCATTTACGAAAGCGCTAAAACTCTGGCGGAGGATGTCGGTATACCTATCGAGCTTCACTGTCATGGCGACCTGGGAATGGCTGTAGCTAATTCACTTGCCGGGGCTAAAGGGGCTATAGACGGTGGACAGGATGCTTACATCAACACTACCATCAATGGAATCGGCGAGAGAGCCGGCAATGCTGACCTTATAGCAACAACCCTAGCTATCACTAAATCCAAGGGATTCGCTAAAAAATATCGACTGGGAAAGCCCATAGACCTGACAAAAGCCTGGAAAGTAAGTAAATTTGCCAGCTATGCCTTCGGGGTCCCCATTCCTATGAATCAGCCTGGTGTTGGAGCCAATGCCTTTGCCCACAGCTCTGGTATTCACGCTGATGGAGTATTAAAAGACCCGGAGAACTACGAGCTATATGGCTTCGATGAACTGGGCAGAGGTGAGCCTGAACTTGTAGAGACTGGCAGGGAGATATGCTCAGGAGAATATAGCGGGATATCAGGCTTCAGTCATATAATGGGTCAGATGGAAGTGTCGTTTGAAAATGCCAGGCAAGCTGAAGAGGTTCTGGAACTGGCAAGGTATGCCAACGTGGAGGCGCAAAAGCCACTGGTGGAGGATGAACTGCTCTTCATTGCCAAATATCCCGAAATTACGAAGCAATTATTAACCCTCATGCCACCAGCGTAACCAATCCTTGACACCATTATCCCTCCCATTTGATATAATATAGTTAATTGCGGGTGTGACTCAGTGGTAGAGTGCTTGCTTCCCAAGCAAGCTTTGAATAGTCAGTGGGGGGTATACTCACAAAAGTACATCAGCATCAATAGCTATTACACGTTTATGCGGGAGTAGCTCAGTGGTAGAGCATCTGCTTCCCAAGCAGAGGGTCGCGGGTTCGAGTCCCGTCTCCCGCTCACTTCCCTTCCCACTATTATAACCACTGAGCCAACTGCCCATTTCACGCCTGCCATCCCGCCACTTCGGCATCTATTTCTGTGCTTCAAATTCTCTCTTTCCCAGGGAGACAAAAATAACTGCCAGTATTCCCAAAGGCACTGAAAGCAGTGCGCAGATAGCCCCGGCTAAAGACAGGCCAAAACTTTTCCTTTTTATCGCCGAGATGCCACCTACTATGGCTATTATACCCAGAACAACAAGAAGTCCTCCCAGGACCATCGGCCAAATTGGGACGATAGCCCAACTATGTTCATGCCAATGCCAAACGCCTGGATGGTTACAAATAGTCAGCCAGCACGGTACGCCGAGGAATATAAAAGCCACCATTATCCCTCCAACAATTAACTCAAATACTCCTGCTACTATGCTTAAGACTGCTCCAGCGGTAAGTAACCCGCCCCTGTCACTACCATTATATTCCATTTCCTTTCCTCCTCATTTTATGATGGGCAGTACAGCATTTGAACCCTCATGCCCTTAATGGCATTATGCCCTGAACGTAGCGTGTCTGTCTTTCCTCCACTTCGGCATCTATTTCTGTGCTTAAAATTCTTTCTTTGATATTGAGATAAAAATAACTGCCAGTATCCCCAAAATGATTGTTGGAAGTACACATATAGCCCCGGCTAAGGACAGTCCAAAACTCTTCCTTGTTAGAGCTGAGATTCCACCTGCTATACCTATTACGCCCAAGACTACAATAAGTATTCCCACGATAGTCAACACAATTGGTATGAAATGCATTCCATACTGACCCCACGGAGGTAATGGCGTAGGCAGAAGAGGCAGCAACTCTTGCCTTACAACAGTGCTCAACATCAAAGCCACCACTATCCCTCCGGCAATTACCTCCAATGCTCCCCCTATTATGCTCAAGACTCCACCAGCGGTAAGTAACCCGCTCTTACTATTACCATTAGATTCCATTTTCTTTCCTCCTCATTTTATATTAACTTCTGACAGTTCATAAATCAAGCTGACTTTTAACATCTGACACATCACATAGTATATTCTGATACCCCATCGACCTTGCGTCTCAAAATCTTCCAAATTGGGATATTAATCAATATATAAATTACTATTCTATATAATAATATATTGCAAACGGCAACTGCAGCCTCCTCTACCTTTGCCGTCTAATTTGTTTATTTATCCATTTCTGATAAGGGAAAGGCTATGCCTTTCCCTATTTTACATGATACTAAGCGGGGGAAAGTAAAGGGACGCTACGCTCTAACGCCCTTGACTCTTGAGGAGACTATTGACCGATAGCTCAGGCTGCGTTGCGTTCCTCCACCGTCTGCTCTGAGCCAATGCAGAATTTGAAGCTCGCCCGCATCAAACCACTGCCATCTACAACCATTTTACACCCTCACACTCCATTAAAAATGCCCTGAAAGGCACTTTCAAGCCTTCTACAAGCCTATTAACTAGCCCAATCATGGCTTTCTCCTTATTCACTCCGCAAACCTCGTTCTCTTTGCTCTCAGGCCTCTAAGACCATGACTTCAGTTCTAACAAGAACGTGATATCACCGTTAGCGCCATAACTAGACTAGCTTTCAGGGGGCAAGTCACCGAGCTCAGTGAGTACCCTCTCGAAGTCTTTCAAGCGTAACTTCTTTTTGGTGAGTTCCCAAAGGGCATTAGATGTGCCAGAGGCTGGCTTTTCGGTAACTTCAGAAAAAAGCTCGAGCAGCTTTGGTTTGAGATCACCTACTTTTTCACTCCATCTACTATAAGCATCCGATTCCGAACGCTCATAGTACAATCTAGCCAGCGGTTCACACAAGGCTATGGATAGTAGAGAGAACAACATTAGGAACCCCACCTGAATAAGATACTCCGTTTCTGGAGTCCTTGCACTCCCAAAATGGAATCGGCGCAACATTCCCTGTTCCCCAACATCAATTTCTTGGGTATGCGACAAAGAAGCAAGGAGATTCGGATGCCCCTCATGGCTCAGAAGACCATACCAGGCATATTCTTTGGCATGTACTCCCAATTTTAACAGCATAGCCTCAACGGTTTTAGGTTGATATTCTTTTAGATTTATCAACCATTTCTTAGCCATCTTGGGTTTCTGTAGGAACAAGCGGAACAGCATCGTGCACTCAATGATATCCCGTATCAGTGGCTGTGCTTGGTCTGGTAGCCCCCATAGAAGCAGCTGCTTCGCTCCTTCGGCGTCATTGAACATTCTGGTGGCCAGTGTCGACATTGCCAACTCGCCTTCGTCGGTTTCCTTACGACGCCCGCTAAGATGCTTGAAAGACTCTAATATCAGTTCAAGCATTTCGCGAAACAAAAGGCGTTCTTTCAGAAATACTCCCTTATACCATTCATAGATTTTGGCTTCAACTTCTTCTATTTTAGGGTAGCTGGTCTCGTACTCTTCGCCCATCTTCCTTTTACTTCCTCATATTATTCTTCCCACGTTAATCCCGTTCAATACTTATTCTTCGTCTACTTTTTCTCGCAACTTTCACTTTCCTTCTCTACGAAGCATACGCTTTAACAACTTCTAACACGCCTTCACATCACTTTCTCTGTGCTTAACGTTCACTTCCACCCTTACGAAGCATACGCTTCATAAGCTCCCTTACCCAAGCTACATCATTATCACCAGGATTATTCCTCGCATACCATGCAAAGACTTTGCGCATCCTCAGCAGGTCCTCATACCTTAACACAGTCCTCACCGCAACACGTCCCCGGACCTTCAGGAACATATCGCCAACCAAATCATCTATATCAGCTCCAGCTACCACCTCACGAGAAACTGGCACTACAGCTGGAGACGCACGGCTTACCCCATCAGGCAACTGTAACTGCTCAGCTTCAATTTCTTACCTCTCAAAACCATCTCTGCAACCTGTAGTGCTTTTATTTCCTTGACTTTTCCTCCCCCCTTAGACTACCATAAAGTATGATACTCTACGTGTCAACAGTCATTCCACGCAGTGTCAGTTACCCAGGCAAGACGTCGTGGGTTCGAATTCCATCACCCGCTGGGTTGATAGCTATAACCAACAAAAATATAAATTAGAAAATGAGGATAAAGCTAAATAATAAACAATTGGCAGGGTTAGCACATCAACTTCCTTTCGAAGTGATAGTGGAAGACCCACGGGATGTTAAGGGCCTGTTAGAAATATTAGGTCACAATATGCCCTGGGATGAACTGGGGCTGAATAAATTTGGCGATCCTCTCAGGAAACCAAATAGGGTAACCTTTTCTGTGGAGGCAGTTGATGGGGGATTTATTTGCGATATTCACCCTGCTTTCGCTATATATATTTCCAATATCTTGACAGTAGAAAAATAGGTTTCGTATAGTATCATAAAGTCATGGGCCGTTAGCTCAGTTGGTAGAGCACCTGACTTTTAATCAGGGTGTCGCAGGTTCGAATCCTGTACGGCCTACTTAAAACCGAAAACCGTAGCTAAAATGGCTGAAATCGGCCTCAGTTGAGGCCGATTTTTATTTGGCCTCAGCAAAATTGTCAACCTGATTTTGGAGCCAGTGTCAACCTGATTTTTAAAAATTGAATAGTTTTCAGGCCGATTCCAGCTTTGAAAAAGGGACAAAATCCTGAAAAATGTCAAGTTGACTTCAATTCTGTACTACGAAGAACAAATGTCTTATTGCGCGATGTCACAGGGTCGCTCAATACCGAAGAACGTTAGGTAACAAGACAAGTTATTGTGTAATCCACGACAATCTCTTCAAGTTCATGCCAGGTTCTCTATTAAAATCGGGTCAACATGTTCGGCTAACTCGAAATTGAATATCCTGGAGTAAAAATAGAGTTCTGCATCGAGAGCCCGCTTTATATTTTCCGCCTTTCTAATGCCATGCTGCTCGCCTTGAAACAGGATATATGCAACTGGTATCCCCTTCTGACGAAGAGCGTTTACCATTACCTCCGCCTGTTTTTGTGGGACGACCTTGTCTTCATCTCCTTGAATTAAGATCATCGGGCATGACAACTGCTCCACGTAGTATATCGGTGAACGCTTCAGATACAAATCACGCTGGCTGGGGTACGGACCAACCATACGATCTAAATAGTGTGATTCGAATTTGTGTGTGTCCTTCGCCAACGCCTCCAGGTCACTCACCCCATAGTAGCTGGCTCCAGCCTTAAAGACATCCCGGAAAGTCAGGGCAGCCAGAGTAGTGTAACCGCCGGCGCTGCCTCCCCGAATAGCTGTTCGCTCTCCATCTACTTCACTACGTTCAATAAGATAGAGGGCACAGTTGACACAGTCATCCACATCCACAATACCCCACTGCCCATCAAGTCTTTGGCGATACTCTCTTCCATAGCCAGTACTTCCACCATAGTTAACATCAGCGACAGCAAACCCGCGGCTTGTCCAGTATTGTATTATGAGATTCAATACGCTGGATGTAGCACCGGTCGGCCCTCCGTGGCTAATGACAATCAACGGTGGACGTTCGTCATCTGGACCGGTAAACTCACTGTTTTTTGGCTTATAATAAAGGGCGTGAGCCGTCAGCCCAACCTTGGTGGGAAATTCGATTGCCTCCGGTAGGGACAGGTACCCGGATCCGACAATAACCTCGGTCGAACGACACAGCACTTCCGTCTTGCCCGTTGCTAGTTCAAGCCGGATAATGGCCGTGGCTTGAGTAGGCGAGCCAGCAAGAAGTACCACGTAACCGGACGCTGCCTTGATTGACGAAATCAACGTGTACGGATTATCGATTATCTCAAATTGAAGTGTCTCTGTATCGAGGCTCGCCAGATGCGACTCTCCGTTTCTGAGGTAGATACAGATAAGCTGGTGAGTAGATGTGAATCCGTAGTTCGATCGGCCGAAAACCCAGTGTGGCGCTCCGAATTCGGCCTCCATTTCACAGAGTGATTCAGTAACTCCATCTCTAGAACGATAGAGATTCCACCAGCCGGTCTTCTCTGAGACAAAGTACAGCACTCCATCAGGAGAATATTTAGGCTGGCAGATAGACCCCTCGCTTCCGCCAGCTACTCTTATAGCGTTGCTGATCATTCCGTCTTCTTCAATCTTGCCGACCCATAGTTCTGTGTAGTCCCAGGGCATATATGGGTGATTCCAGGTAAGCCAGGCAAGTTGAGAACCATCAGGTTTGATTTGTGGAGATGCATAGAAATCATTTCCTGATACCAGCTTTTGAACTATCTGTTTACCGCGTATGTCTATTGCTGCAAGATAATTCTCCGGTTCTTTATCATTGTTTGTGTGGTCCTGGCAAACACAAATTATTCGCTCCCGCCTTTTATCGACAACACCATCGGCATAGCGCATACTTCCCTCAGGAGTAATAGGTTCGGGGGTGGAGTTGGGAGTCTGCCGGTAGAGGCGCTGGTCCGCGAAATTGGAAAAATAAACCGTACCCCGGTCTACCTTGTAAGCCCCACCGCCGTATTCATGCACAAGCGTTCTTGCATTGTAAGGGTTTGGGGTGACATCACTTGTTCGACCATCGTGTGACCGACGTACAATCACATATCGTCCTGCCTCTGTGGGACGCATCTCTACCCAGTAAATGTCATCATCATCGATCTCTATCTGTGCACCTAACATAATTGAACCGGCTGAGATAAGGTCAGATGTTACCGGTGATTTCCAAGAGCCGTATCCGATTACTTTTGGAGTATTCATTTTCACCTCCGGGCTAGATACGCAATACCTTCGTGGAATCTAACATTCTTAGCAATTTACGTCAATGGTGTAGGCTATAGTGATCATTATTGTTAACCACCACCAACAAATTCAACAAAACGCCAGATTGTCAGATAACTATCTCTTAAATTGTTGCCATTTAACAGAGGTCGGCATCATTTCTCAACCATATATAGGATTACCGTTTAGAATTATAGTATAAAAAACAGAGGTTTCTTAACTAACGTAGTGAGATAATCTCTTTGTAAAAAAGGAATTTGAGATAGTTAATACGCAAGATGAAAATAATTATAACCGGAATTGTTTCATTCCTGAGGGAGCAACATATTGCAGTTCATCGGGTAAAATTTCTATTAAAGTGTAATCAGGGTCTTCGGGGCTAGACCAATAATTGTTAAAAAAACTAATTCTTTTTGCGATGCTGGTTTTTGTATTCTTATCTTTAATGATTTTAGCTTTTCCCAGTATTCGTATACAACAGTCCTCGTTATTCTCACTGAATTGATAGGTGAACTCTACATTTGCATTCTGCTTAATTTGTATAACTTTGTTACTGGAAGTAGAGGTCACCATCCAGAATCTACGATCTAAATATATCAGTGTGATTGGCCTTACTCTTGGTCGTATTCCATCGATGGTGGCCAATGCAACAAATTGAGTTTCCTTAAATTGATTCAATATTTGCCCTACTCCATCGTTTGTGTAAGTCATTTTTATCCCTCCTCACATTTCTATTAAGCTAATAACAAGGTCATTATAGATAGAGATACCGGCTAAATCAAACTACGAATTGTTTACCCTCGAGTTTTATGCAATATAACATCCCGATGTTTGTTCAACCATGCGTATAGATATTCGATTCCGTTCTCATTTAGGGTTATTAGCCCGAAAGTCGCTGTATAAAGGGTTACGGTTGCCAGCTCAGGAACGGATAGGTTACGTCGTCAACAATATTCCAGATATGCGTAGTATTGCGCTCGCTAAGATTGGTGACCGCGGTTATGTCCCATCCTGCACCTGAGAAGGTGGCGATGTCTTGCATTTCCGTTGTAGTTTTACCGATTCCACCAGCTGAAATAGCTTGTCCGCTGGTTATAGTGTCCCAGAAAGAATTGCTTACAGTGCTTTCTTCATTCCATCCCACCAGACCGCCGACATCCTCATCACCGGTTACACTGCCGGTGGAGTAGGAGTTGCTCACGGTGCCCAGCCGGTTGCATCCCACCAGACCACCAATATAAAAACCGCCCGTCACACTGCCTGTGGAATAACAGTTACTTACAGTGCCCCAATTCTCTCCTACCAGGCCGCCAGCATTTCCGCCGGTCACGCTGCCGGTGGAGTAAGAATTACTGACGGTGCCCTCATAATTCTCTCCCATCAATCCACCAACAGCGTTATAACCAATCACGTTGGCGCTTGAATAAGAGTCGCTCACAGTGCCTCTCTCATTGTATCCAACCAGGCCGCCAGCATGATCTTCTTTGCTAATTACACTGCCGGTACAATGGCAGTCGCTCACGATACCCCCGTTCGCTCCCACTAGGCCGCCAACCGACCCATCGCCAGTGACATTACCGATGGAATAAGAATTTTTCAGAATGCCCTCTCGACCGTTGCCTCCAACCAGACCGCCGACGGGGTGGGTACCATTCACACTGGCAACAGAGTAGGAATTGTCTACGGTACCAATACTAAGACCTGCCAGCCCCCCAACCCACATATATCCGGTCACAGTAGCATTAACGACGCCGAGATTTGTAATGCCACCACCAAGGTAAACCACAGTTAAAAGCCCAACATCATATGTGTTGGGGCGATTAATAAATAGGTCGCATATCTCATATCCCCCACCATCAAGAGTTCCAAGGAACACATCAAATTGCGTCTCATTAGTGAATCCAATCGGCTGCCAGCCCTTTCCCCCATTGGCTGTCGGCCCCGCTAGTTCCTCGTAACCGGGAGTGGTCGAGTTGAGGTCATTCATCAAAATGTAAATGCCGTACAGGTCATCTCTGGTCGCATTCAAACCATACCAATCCCATACCAGTATTGGTACAGCAAAGTTGGCGCTGATGGAGTAGTCTTTGTCCATGACTATGGTGGTTGCGACAGCTTTGCGATTGGCTATGGGAATCAGATGACCACTCCAGTTAAGAAACCGGTAACCCTCGTTAGCCTCGGCTACCAGGTCGACCTCTGTGCCTGCGTAATAGGTAAATGTCCCCTCGCCAGGCTCAACTACTGATCCTCCAGGTGTGCTGGTGATAGTGAGAGTATAAGATTCACGATTGACATCACAGCCCACCATCCCTGCAAGTAATATTACCGCAATTAGAAAGATGCTAACCCTTGCCACATAACACCTCCTCCTTTATATTATAACATGTTAAATTATCCTTAAAGAACCTGGCAGTAGTTATCGTGCATAATCCAAGATATACTACAGAGTTCGGGAGTCACGACTGGAAGAACATCGGGATGTTTGCCCTTTCATGCGTACGTTGCGGTATCAGTATGACAAACAGATTTGGTGGCCTAATAAATGTGCTTAACCTGGTGATTGCGGGTAAAGAATCTAGTATACTAGGTATATCGTAGTGGCCTGAAGAGATGTCTGTCTAGTTGACTATGGAGACCTAGCTGATAAGCATCCAGCCAACATCGCATTCCCCGTAGAGGTTATATCCAGCGACGATTACGGTACCGTCGGACTTACGCCCCACCGTGTGACCATAGCCCGCGGCGATCTGGACAATATTCACCCAACCGTCGACATTGCACTGCCCGTAATTGTTCTCTCCGACAGCGAGAACACTACCGTCAGACTTAATCCCCACTGCGTGATTCCGGCCTGCGGTAATCTGGGTGATGTCTGTCCAATCACTGACATCGTATTGTATGTATTCATAACTTCCCGCGGCAACAACAGTGCCATCGGACTTAAGCCCTAATGTTTTATAGTAATTTGCGGAGACCTGGGTGATGTTTGTCCAGCCGCCAACATCGCATTGCCCGTGGTTATTGTATCCCACGGCGACAACAGTGCCATCGGACTTAAGCCCCACTGTGTGATGAAAGCCCGCGGCGACCTGGGTGATGTTTGTCCAGCCGCCGACATCGCATTGCCCATCAAAGTTTTCTCCCGTGGCCCGAACAGTGCCGTCTGACTTGAGTCCCACTGTATGGAGAAAACCTGCGGCGACCTGAATAATATCCTGCCAGTGACCTACAACGCACTCCCCATGTAAGTTATATCCCACTGCGACAACAGTGCCGTTTGACTTAAGCCCCACTGTGTTATAGCGACTTGCGGAGACCTGGGTGATGTTTGTCCAGTCGCCGACATCGCATTGTCCTTTTTCGTTCCATCCCACAGCAATCACTGTACCATCGGATTTAGCTCCAATTGTTTGTTCCCAGCCTGTAGCTACATGATAAATACCTGCCCAACCGACGTCGCACTGCCCATAATTGTTGTTTCCCACTGTAACCACAGTGCCATCCTGCCTAAGCCCCACCGTGTGATCCGCTCCTGCAGAGAAGTGGATGATGTTTGCCCAGCCGCTGACATCACATTGCCCATCGTCGTTTGACCCCACAGCTACCACGGTGCCGTCCGATTTAAGCCCCACCGTGTGAGTGCCACCCGCGGCGACTTGGGTGATATTCCCCCAGGCGCTAACATCACACTGCCCATCGTCGTTTGACCCCACAGCTACCACGGTGCCGTCCGATTTAAGCCCCACCGTGTGACGGGCACCGGCGGCGACTTGGGTCATATTCCCCCAGCCACTAATATCACACTGCCCATAGTTGCCTGATCCCACGGCGCTCACAATTCCGTTGTCCTTGAGTCCTATAGTGTGACTACTGCCTGCGGCGACCTGTGTAATATTTCCCCAACTGCTCATACTGCACTGCCCATCGTCGTTTGATCCCACGGCAACCACGGTGCTGTCGGCGTTAAGCCCTACTGTATGACTGCCACCCGCGGCGACCTGGGTAATATTCGCCCATCCACTGACGTCACATTGCCCGTAGCCATTGGCTCCCATGGCGACCACGGTTCCATCGGGTTTAACCCCTACCGTGTGGTCCCCACCTGCCGCAACTTGGACGATGTTCCTCCACTCACCGGCATCGCACTGCCCATAATCGTTGTTTCCCACTGAGAATACACTGCCGACGTTACTAAGCCCTACCGTGTGCTTGCCGCCTGACGCAACAATGGGGCTGCACTCGTAGCCAAAGTTAGCCGTTATTAACATATCGCGACCCAGAACAATGTAAGTTACCGCAGCGAATGGAGCCTCAGGCGGGTACTCGTTGCTGGTCCACTTGACAAAGCAGTAGCCCTCGTCAGCCTCGGCTACAAGGTCAACCGACGGACAACATTGGGGAGCAAATATGTTAAAAGTCCCCTCTCCGGGTACGGTCACTGTCCCTCCCTCGGTGCTGGTGATAATGAGTGTGAGATAACCACCACCACAACCTGCCATCCCGACAATTAAAGCCGCCACAATCAAAAAGATGCTTGATATTGCGAAGTAGCGACATCTCTTCAAACCACGCATCATCTTAATCCCATAAATTCAGTTTATAGCACTTATGACATTATTATATGATAACAATGTTAAGATTTCATTAAAGAAGGAAATTGTCAATATTTTTTGTGCAGTGTCCCATGCATACTATGGAGTTACGGAGTCACCACTGCACGAACATGGGGATATCGACATGCACTTAGACGTAACAATCCAGGCTATTGTTTAGTCCCACTGTCAGCTGCACTCGGGTCAAAGAGTTTTCACTTGTCCTTAATGTATCGGATTTGTTAGCATACAGTTAGCCTTGAATTCTCCCGTTATTCCGCGTATACCAAGTTAAGGAGTAACAAATGTTGATTGATGCTCATTGTCATCTCGACAGATATAAAGATAATCTGGGATACGCATTGGAGCAAATAAAGCAGCACCGAATTTTTACAATCAGTAATTCCATGGACCTCCCCTCATACAAACAAAATGTGAAAATAGCTGCGAACTCCGCCCTTATCTTACCTGTTTTTGGTATCCATCCCTGGAATGCTTCCGAATATGTAGGCTGTCTCAAAGATTTGGATAGGGCTATTTCTGAGAGTCCAATAATCGGTGAGATTGGTTTGGATTACTACTTTGTTAGCGAAACTCTGCGATACGACGATCAGAGACAAGTATTTGAATACTTCCTCAGAGCGGCGAGCAGGCAAAAGAAAATTGTCATCGTACATACCAAAGGCGCAGAAAGCGAGACCTTTCAGCTTTTAAAGCAGTACAATATGGAGCGCGTAATTATCCACTGGTACTCAGGTCCATGGCAAATTCTTAAAGCAATGGTAGACTATGGGTTTTACTTCACCATCGGAGTTGAAGTGCTTTTTCACAGCATATTCAGGATATTGCAAGATACTTGCCAGCGGAACTGATGCTTACAGAAACGGATAACCCTGGAGGAAATGAATCACTTACCGGGACCATCGGGACACCATTGCTAATAAAAGACGTTATCGGAAAGCTGGCAGAAATTAAAGGGGCTTCTGGCCAGATTATCATGACTATAATTCAGAATAATTTGATAAGGGTTGGCGGCAATGACACCTGGTTAACAGGAGTACGAGCTTCTATTGATTAGAAAATCACGTTTTTAGATAATTCTTTATAAGTAGACCAGTGTTAGTGATCAAGCGCTTCAATTGATCGACAATCCTGCTAATCGTTATCAATATATAGTTTACTCTTCAGGCAACTTTCTATACTTCATTTCATCCATGTAGATTCGAACACTAGCCAGTTTTGGATAGTGTGAGTTAAATATCCGCCTACCCATTGAACAAAGCTCAATAACGTAAGCTTCCCACTCGGGATTTTCCTTATTTTCTTCTGCTTCCTTCCATAGGCTTGGGGATGGTGATAAATGTGCTAGTTCTTGAAATATTTCATTTTGTCTTTTTGTTGGACGAACTCAATACGAACAAACGGCGATTGATTAGAGCCTTCTTGTATTGGCTTTTTCTAATCTTGACCCTATTATTGCAGCCGAATGGTTTTTCATATCATTTGACAAATCTTGGTACAATTTAATGTAACTCTAAGAGGATTATATGCTTACTGTCACCGGTGTCTCCAAGTCATATAACGACCATGAGCTTTTCAGTGGGGTTAGCTTCACCGTTGGCATGAGCGATCGAATTGGGGTCATCGGGCGGAATGGCACGGGGAAGACGACCCTTTTCGAAATCATAACCGGCAACATTATCCCGGATTCCGGAGGCGTGTCTGTGCGACGTGACACTGCTATCGGTTATCTTCGTCAGGATGTCCAACCATCATCGGAGCGGAGTCTGCTGCAATATGTGTCCGGTTCGTCTAATCTGGTTAGGGATCTTGCGCATAAGATCGCGCTGGTGCAAGAAGACCTGGCAGAGGAACAGGACGAAGAAACCGCGAATGGCCTGTTGAGAAAGCTGGGTGAGCTGCAGTCCCTCTATGAAGCGAAGGGTGGTTATAGCTCCGAACACGAGGCAAAGATCGTCCTCTCTGGAATGGGTTTTGCCCGATCAGATTTCGAGCATCCGCTATCTGAATTCAGCGGCGGCTGGCGGACGCGTATTGAACTGGCCAGGCTCCTTTTCCTCAATCCTGATATCCTGCTGCTCGACGAACCTACAAACTATCTCGATCTAGAGACGCAGCGCTGGTTTGAGACTTACCTGAAGCGCTATCACGGTGCTATCCTGGTCACGTCGCATGACCGAGCCTTCCTCAACAATGTCGTGAGCAAGGTCATAGCTATTGAGGATGAGGGCGTCATCCTCTACCATGGAGATTATGATAGCTACGTTCGCGCCCGCGAGAAGGATATCGAGAGTCGCAAGGCAACCGCCCGGAGACAGGAAGTAGAAATCAGACGGCAAATGCGCTTCATTGAGCGATTTAGGGCCAAGAATACCAAAGCTTCTCAAGTGCAGAGCCGTATAAAGCAACTGGGCAAGATTGAGCAGATTACAGTTCCTCGGGTAATAAAGAAGATACACTTCAACTTCATAGAGCCTCTGCGGAGCGGTCGCGTCGTAATCGAGCTTAAGCACCTTGCCAAGTCTTACGAGCAACATGTCGTATACCGGGATCTTAACTTGGTACTGGAGCGGGGAGATCGCGCTGCCATAGTAGGTATGAATGGGGCCGGGAAGACAACCCTTCTGCGCATACTGGCGGGTGTTTTGTCCTTTGAAAGAGGGCAGCGCGTACTCGGGCACAATGTGACTACGGCATACTTCGCTCAGTATTATATAGAATCTCTCAATCCCTACAACAGCATAATTGAAGAATTACGGAGCGTAGCACCGGACGAACCAGAACAGCGCTTGCGCGGTCTGGCCGGGGCATTCCTCTTCAGCGGTGACGATGTGACGAAGAGGATATCGGTACTCTCGGGTGGGGAAAAGACCCGCGTTGCTATTGCCAGGATGCTCGTAAGGCCGGCCAATCTCCTTCTTGTGGATGAACCAACCAACCACCTGGACATTGCGTCCCGCGAGATTCTGACCGATGCCCTGGATGCTTACAAAGGGACCTTGTGTTTCATCACTCATGACCGTACCCTCATCCGGGAGATCGCCAACAAGGTAATTCAGGTGCGGGATGGCCAGGTAACAGTTTTCCCAGGTAGTTACGACGATTATCTATGGCGGAACAGGTCACCGGACGGTCAAGCGGAAATGATAGAAACTCAGCCTAGTATAGAGCAGTTGCGTCAGCCACCAACGGCGGTGAGAAAGCGCCGACGCAAAGCACTCGAGGGTCGGCTGCGGAACGAATACTACCGCGTCATATCGCCGGTAAGGGAACGTATCACAGAAATAGAGCAGGAGATGGCAGCGAACACAGCACGAATTGAAGAACTCGAAGCTATAATAGCTGCCCCCTCCCATTACAAGGATTCCCAGAACGTAGTTGCTGTGAATCGTGAATATATGACGCTAAGAGAAAAGGTGGCGAGGTTGACGGCCGAATGGGAGGGTTTGATGGGCGAGGCTGAGCGGATAGACCTGGACTACCGCAGGAGACGAGAAGAGTTGCCGGGATAACCGTTGGGCGAGAAGAACGAATCTACCCAACAATTAGCTGCAAGACTTCTCATAACACTCCTTATCTTTGTAGTAGACGGTTAAAGAAGGAAAAATCATGCTCAGCTAAATGCTTTCCGTGCAAGGGAGGCGGATTCTCATACGAAATCGCAAGTCATACACGAAATCGGCGACCCCACCAGTAGTATCCTATTGCAGCAATGAATGCTATCAGTGCAATGGGCGCCCATATTAGTTCGGGATTAAAGGGGAACGCATCAATTAGCACTCCTCCAATTAGAGGTCCCACTGCTATACCTATGGTTTGGCTTAACCCGAAAAGTCCCATATATCGTCCCCTCTGATCTTCTGGAGAGAGTTCCCCTATCACTGAGAGTGAAACGGGAGCATGTATAATCTCACCTCCTGTAATTACCGCCATAGCTACGAGCGCCCATCCGAACTGTGTAATCCAACCTAAGGACAGATAGCCAAACACGTAAAGCAAGCTTCCAAGTATGAGAGCCCGGAATTTCGCCACTCGCCTGAGAGCAAGAGTCATCGGATATTGAAAGAAAATCACTATCAATCCATTCAAAGTGAGTAGTAGACCATACTGGGGGTAAGAGAATTCAAGCTTATCCACAGTAAAGATGGATAAAGTACTGACCATTTGTCCCATAACTATGAACAGCAGGATGCTTATCACCACGAAAACCAGGAAGGGCCGGTCGTTAGCAATGGTAAGCATGCTACGAAAGCTTATCCTGTTACCGACCGTATGTGAAGACTCGCGGATGAAAAAGAAAATAATGAGGAAAACGATGCCACAGGTTAAAGGCGCAATCCCAAATAGCCAACCATACGGTAAAAAAGTCAACAAATATCCCCCTATAGCAGGACCGGCAGCCCAGCCCATGTTAGCCCCTATACGCAGTATTCCATATGCTTCCGTCAGCTTCTCCTTCGGTGTGAAATCTGCCACCATGGCTGAGATGACAGGACGTGTAGTAGTGAGTATTAAGCGACTAACAATGTAGATAACGGCAATAGCCCACACTGGAGCTGAAATCCCAATAAGAGCAGCTAGTCCCGAAAACGAGAATACACTTACTAGAGCACCTATAAGTAGAATCGGACGCCGACCAAATCTATCTGAAAGCGCTCCTCCAATTGCCTGGCTGACGGCTGAGCAAAGACCGGCAGACAAGAGGATCATTCCGACGTGAGTCGGGGAAAGACCTCTATCTTCATAAAGATGTAAACTTAGAAACGGTATACAAATGGAGAAACCCATTGCTATGAAAAACTGAGTGACAGTCACTACCCATAGTTCAGGCCCAAATCGGTGAAAGATATTTCGAATCGGGCTTCTAGCTTTCTCTAATAATTCTTCCATGATTTGCGTAAAATAAACCTAAGCATTCCCTCCCATCTTCATGGGCCGCACAAATAAAAGAGCTACTACACCTATAGCGTAACATACCGCAGATACTAATGCCGCCATGTTGTAGTAACCGGTTGCCTCCCGGAGCGTGGCCCAAATCAAAGGCCCCCAGCCTCCAACCAAGCCATAGCCAAAGGTGAGAATACCGAAGAGCGAACCTACTCGGGCCCTGCCGAAAAAGTCGCCAAGCAATGGGACATACAAGGAGACCTGTAGTCCATTGCCCAGTCCCACGCCAATGGCGAGCGCCATCAGGCCCTGCTGGGTATGTACTCCCAGCCATCCATATAACATCGCCACCGTGCACAGCATTAGCCCTATCGGCATCACTCGCATCTTTCCATATTTATCGCCCAGCCAGCCTCCCGCTATAGAGCCAAACACCCACGGCACCGCGAAGGCTGTGGAAAAAATACCGGCAGTTGCCTCCGGACTCCCCAGGTCCGTACCCCAAGTCACCAAATGGGCTACCAGGCCGTTAAGTCCAATGTTGTATACCGAGTATGTTATGAACAGTAACAGAAATTGTGGCGTTTTCAGAGCCCGCTTTATATCCCAGGCTATCCCCACTGCTGCCGTATGATCAACAGGCGGCGGAGCTTTTTCACCATCGGGATGCAGCCCCACAGACTCCGGGGTATCGCGGATAATGAAAAGGGCGCAGAGCAGAATGACTGCACCGAAACAGATGCCAAGCACCAGGGAAGTGTAACGCCAGCCATGTGAATCAGCCAGTCCCGTCATTACTGGCAGGAATATGGCGTGTCCGACAGCCCAGGCGCTGCCGGTGATGCCCGCCACCACTCCCGCCCGCTTCCTGAACCACTTGCGGGTTGTCGCTAACAAGGGAACATAATGAGTCATGCCAACTGCAAGCGCCAGGAGCACTCCGTAATATAAATACAATTGCCATGGCGCTCGCACAGTCGATAACAGGACCCAACCCAGGATGGTAATAGCGCCGCCGATTAAGAAAGTCTTCCGACTTCCGATTCTATCAACTAACACGCCAGAGAGTAGAACAAACAGAGCATAGAGCCATATGGCCAGACTCTGGGCTAAGCTTATTGTCTCCCGTGCCCAGCCCAGTTCGGACATCATGAATGGAAGGAAAGCAGCCAGATTGTATCTCCCCAGAGACGCAACCAGACCTATAACGAACAGCCCCACTACTATCCACCATCCGTAGAATATGGGCTGTTTTTTCGTCAAAGCGTCACACCTTGGCTACTTCTTGAGGTCCCGGCTGTACAGGCAGTCAAAGGGAATAGAGGCAAGGCTTACTTGCACTGGTTTATCGGTGTTTTTCATCACTCGCGAAGTCAATTCTCTACTTTGACATCGCCTCGTTTTTAGCTATTATACCTTGTTTTGACGGTATTTTTAACAGTAGCGTCTCCTCGAAGCCTGAGGCCATCATGCCTGCCTAAACTTTTTGAAGGAATGTTCGAACGGAGAGGTAATTTCTAGTCATTAGAACGCCTGAGCTAGTTCACGTTCATTTATATCGGGTTCAGGTGGCCGGAGGTTCAAATCCTCTCACCCCGATTTTCAATTGATAATTAGGTGGTCGGACCCCATGAGTCGCTCATAAAAAGCCGAGAGTTGCTAATTATGGTCAGACTGTTGGACATCAGGGTCGCGGCCTATAAGGGATGAAAGCACGCAACGTAGTGGTCCTCGCCAACAGGCTCAAGCGCTGGCTCAAGTTCACGGCACTCTTGGCTGGCCCGAGAACACCTGGGGTGAAAGGTGCAGCCAGGTGGTGGATTGGATGGGCTGGGTACCTCACCACGCAGGACAATACGACCGACCCTTCTCTTGGGATCAGGGACTGGTGTTGACGCAACCAGGGACTGGGAATAGGGATGAAGTGGTTTGTGAAATATTTCCTCTGGCCTTGCCATCTCCACTACCTTACCCAGGTACATCACAGCGATATAATCGCAGACACTCTCGGCAATCAAGAGCTCGTGAGTGATGTAGAGATAAGTAAGGCCAAACTCTTTCTTAAGGTCCTTTAAAAGGTTGAGAATCTGGGCTTGAACAGAAACGTCCAGAGCAGATGTCGGTTCGTCAAAGGCGATGAACTCCGGTTTCATAGCCAGGGCACGAGCGATGGCGATGCGTTGGCGCTGACCGCCGCTAAATTGATGGGGATAGCGGCTTAATTGCCCTGCGCTCAACCCAACCGTGTGCAACAGTTCCTCGACTGCTGTCTTCAGTGCCTGGCCGGAAAGGATTCGGTATATCCTCAGTGGCTCACCAACTATATCCTTTATCTTCATCCGTGGATCAAGGGAGGTAAATGGGTCCTGATGGACAAGCTGGGCACGGCGACGAAATAAGCGAACCCTGCTACCGGAAAAGGTCGCTAAATCATTCTCCTTTAGAAGAGAATTCAATTTACTATTGTTCCTGCCCAGCGACTCCAACTCTTCTATCTCCACCTTCACCTCATCGGGGATATCAAAATAGATATGGCCACTGGTTGGCTTCAAGAGACGGACGACTGTCTTGGCCAGTGTGGTCTTTCCGCAACCCGATTCACCGACAAGACCCAGCCACTGTCCCCTCTTAATCACCAGGCTGACGCCGTCAACTGCTCTGACCATTCCTATTGGTCTTCTAAGAACACCACCGACTATTGGGAAGTGTTTCTTCAAGCTTCTGATGTCAATTAAAGTGTTCATAGGTTAAACCATAAATTAGAAAAGATGACAGGCCACCATGTGGTCCTTGCCAATTTCTTTAAGTTCAGCTTTCTCTTGCTGGCACACTGGCATGGCGCTTGGGCACCGTGGATGAAAGCGGCAACCTGGCGGCGGGTTCAATGGGTCAGCCAGTGCCCCCGGGATGGTCTGGAGTTCCTTCCCGGGCATAGGAACTGCATCCAGTAGAGCCTTGGTATAAGGGTGTGAGGGGTGGAGGAATAGCTCTTCGACGCTGGCTACTTCGCATATGCTTCCAGCATACATAACCGCCACACGGTCACAAACTTCAGATGCAACTCCCAGGTTATGAGTAACAAAAAGAACAGAGGCCCCCTTCTCCACTTTTATGCGCCGGAAGAGTTCCAGCATCTGCGCCTGAATAGTGACGTCAAGCGATGTAGTCGGCTCATCGGCGATGAGAAGCTCCGGAGAGCAGGCCAGCGCCATGGCAATCACCGCCCGCTGTTTCATACCACCGGAGAGTTCGTGAGGGTAGTGAATGGCCACACGAGCCGCATCGGGGATTTCCACATCTTTCAGCATATCAACCGTGAGCAATTTAGCCTCATCTCCCATTCGCCATAGAAGCCGTCTAAACAGGGGGAGGTGGCTCAAGAAGCGGGGCTCAAGGGGATTAGATTCCTGGGCTATCTTGTTGTAAAGCCTCCTCTGCCAGTGCCAGAAAGGCCTCTTAATGCCAGCGGCAGGACCACCTCCGTCCCTGAGCAGGCTCTCTACCCGCTGCTTCGCCCGGTTGCCCAGCTCACTGCGCCGATGAAGTAAGCAAACTTCGGAGATTTGATCACCTATGGTATATACGGGGTTTAAAGCAGCCCCCGGCTCCTGGAAGACCATGGATATCTTGTTGCCGCGAATAGACCTCATCTTATCCTCGCTCAATTTCAGCAGCTCGATTTCGCGGTGGAGATCTCTGTCAAAAAAGGTGATGCTGCCCGATTCTATCCTGCCGGGGTAGGGGATAAGGCGAAGGATGGCCAGGGCGGTCATTGTCTTTCCAGAACCGGTTTCACCCACTATTCCCAGTGTTTCCCCCTGCCTGATGTCCAGCTCCAGGTCATCGATGGCGTGGACAACACCTTCATAAGTGTAGAACCTGACGGTGAGGTCTCTTATCCTGATAAGGTTTTCCATCTAGCGCCTCGCCAACCTGGGATCAAGAATATCCCTGAAGGCATCACCAAGGAGATTCCAGCCCAACACAAAGAAGAGGATGAACAGGCCGGGAATGGTCACTGCGAACCAGTACTTCAACGGGTCATTCGATGGCCCTACGATCCAGTTGCGGGCGAATGAAGTCAGCTGCCCCCAGTCGGCGTAGCCTTCAGGGGCGCCCAAGCCGAGAAAGCTCAGTGCTGCCGCCGCCAGGACCACCGCCCCTATGTCCAGTGAAGCCATTACAAGAGTAGGGTAAATTGCGTTGGGCAGCGCATGGCGCATTATAACCCTGAAGTTTGAGGCACCAATGCCGCGGGAAGCCTCGATGTAATCCTCCTCGCGCACCTGTAGTATGTCACCGCGGATCAACCGCGCATAGGAAGGCCAGGACACCACGATAAGAGCGATCATAACGCTCGTCAGGCTGGGCTCCAGGGCAATGACGATTGCCATGGCCATAATGAGAGCTGGGAAAGCCAGGAAGATATCGGTGATGCGCATGATAATCTCGTCGATAACCCCACCGAAGTAGCCGGCCAGGCTGCCCAGTACAATCCCTATGACAAGCACGATACCGATCACCACTATGCCCACGCGAAATGCAGAGCGCGTGCCCCAGATAACGCCATAGAAAATATCATACTGCCCCTCGGTGGTGCCAAAGATATGCTCCTCGCTGGGAAGATGTGGTGTCGCCGAGTAACCGTCTCGGGGTATCTTATAGGGATCCACATGTCCCTCCGGCGGTGGGGCTATAAGCGGAGCGAAGATAGCAATGATAACAAAGATAAAGATGATTATAATTCCAGCCAGTGAAAGCGGGTTCTTAGCTAGCTGCCTTACCATGAATTTCCAGTCGCTCACTGCACTGTTCCTCCCAATCTCACTCGCGGGTCAACGCGTGTGTAGAGGATATCAACCACCAGGTTAACCAGCACAAACAGGGCGGCATTAAAAAGCGCAAAGCCCAGGACCGATGGTATGTCCAGATTGATCGCCGCCTGCGCGGACCACCAGCCGATGCCCTTATAGGTGAAGATAGTCTCGGTGATAACGACACCGTTCGCCATGCCAGCAAACACATAGCCGGCTACAGTTATGACGGGGATGAGGGCATTGCGGCGGGCGTGCTTGTTGACCACCACCCTTTCGGCAAGCCCCTTGGCCCGGGCGGTGAGAACATATCCCTTACCCAGGGACTCCAGCATGCTGGAGCGCATAAGCCTCATAATAAAGGCCACCTGGGTCACCGATAGGGTGATGACCGGTAAGATAAGATGTCTTAAGGCGTCCAGAAGGACCGCTCCATTAAGATTGAGAATAGCGTCAATGGTATTAATATGAGTATAGCGGGTGAACTCGGCGGAGTTGACTAATGTTTGTATCTCGGTAGTCAGACGACCCGGCGGCAGGAGGCCGGCGATGGCGCCGTAGAAGACCATTATCAATATTAACCCCAGCCAGAAGGTGGGCAGTGACCATCCGAAGATGGCCATTACCCGTGTCCCATGGTCAAGCGGCCTGTCTTTGTGGGCAGCGGCCTGACTACCGAGGAAGATGCCCATCAAAATGATAATCGGTGTGGCGAATATTGCCAGTTCCAGGGTAGTCGGCAGATAATTCCAGATAGCGTCCCAAACAGGCATACCGGCCACTCTCGACCAGCCCAGATTACCACTGAATACATTGCCAATCCAGTTACCGTACTGTACCCAGAACGGCTGGTCAAGACCGTAAAGCTCGATGATAGCCGGTATATTGGTCATCTGCCTGGCGTCTTGGACATAAAGAGATGCCCGCTCTATCGGGGAAAACAGCATCGTAATGCCGAAGATGAAGATAGTCACCCCGAACAGCACGGGTATAAGTAAAAGTAGGCGCCGGATAATATATGACCTGAGTTCCAAATCATCCCTTTATAGCATATAGAGACCCCCGCCTGCAAGCGGGGGTCTCTTGGCTTGTCTCACCAAGCTCACCAGGAGCTCGGAAACATAACTCTTAGCTTGGGGGTCCTCCAATAATCATATTGAAGAAGAATGCATCGATGGAAAGCGAAGGCAGGTCTTTGTAGACTTTGAGTTTCGATTCCTCAGTTTCCATCTCGTCAAATCTAGTCGCCGGCACATAGACAAGGTCGGCATCCCCATTCAGGAGTGACAGCCTTCGGTTAGTCCATTCATCTACCACCTTAGTGACGACATGATCAAACGGGACTGCGCCACCCCAGTAGCTGGTGTTTTTATCCAATGAGATCTGATCACTATGCGTCCATGTGTTCAGTTTCCACGGTCCGGTACCATTCGTCAGGTCGTAGAGGACAGTGTCACCAGCATTCTGAGGGTGTAGAACAGCAGCAATGCCTGATTCAGTGCCGTCCCAGTCGCCCTGGTCAATGCACCATTCCTTGTCGACAATGCAAGCCCATTGGCCGCTCAGAATCTGGAGGAACGGCAATTCCCAGGCAGCACTAGACAAGGTAAACACGACGTCATTGCCGTCAACTTCCACGGATGCATTAATAGCTGCAAAATCAGTGTCATCATAACCCCACACATCTCCACCCATCAGCGGCTGGAAGAACATCCAGACAGGTCCACCCGGTCTGTCCTGGCACATCGCCCGCTCGAAGGTGTATTCCACATCTGCGGGGGTCAGGTTGCCACCTTCGTGGAAAGTGACTCCTTCACGGATAGTGAAGTGATAGGTGAGATCTGTTTGACAGAACGACCAAGCGGTAGCCAGAAGGGGTTGAAATGTGTCGGTCGAGTTGCCGTCATAGTACAGGAGCTGCTCATAAATCATACCCACCTGCATACCACTAGCTGTATCATAGATCCAGGCTGGATCAAGGGAGTCGATATCTCCGATGGTCTCAAAGGTAAAGTAACCAGGGTGCAAGTATGGTATGTCTCCTCCCGCATCCGACTTGCTCAAATCTAAGACACGCCCGGCATAAGAAGATTCAACGGGGTTGTAATAGAAGCCACTTATATGCTGGGTGAAGTAGCGCCTCGCTATCGGTTGAGCCAGCACGATACCAGGAGCATCGTCGTAGTATTGCTGCTGTAGCGCATCGTACTTCGCCTGTTGCGTCGTGGGATTGGTATCCTGGAAGGCTGCCGCGATCTGGGCATCGAGTGTACTATCGCCGTAACCCTGGAAGTAAGAGAAGGTGCCCTGGCTGTGCATGAAGGGAACGATGAAATTATCGGCGTGGGGGTAGTCGGGCAGCCAGCCTATCTGGAACATGGGCATATCTCGAGTGCCGAAGATTTTACCCAGTATAGTCGGCCACGCCAGCGCCTGGACGCCGACCTGGAATTTCTCAGGCTCTTCAGCGTAAGTGTTGCCGATGCCGGCCCAGGCCTCAGATACCATCTCACAGGCGGTCTTACGCGGCAGGTTACCGGCGTTGTAGAGCAGGGTGAATTTGAATCCCTTGTCCCAGGCGTCGCCGGACCAGGCGTCCTGCATGTGATCCACAGCCTCCGTCAGGCAATAGCTATACATCGGCGTACCGGGATCGTACCCGTATAGTCCTTCAACGACCGGCGAGCCCCTCTGCACACCTTGACCATTCAGAGCATCGGAAATATAAGTATCATAGTCAAATGCATAGCAGAAGGCTTTGCGCACGTCTATATCAGAGAAGAAGTCGACCGGGATACCGTCACCGTCGAGTGCACCACTGCCTATATAGGTACTGGGTAGTTCTGGTGGTGTTTCGCTACCACAGCCGGGAATCACCATCGCCAGTGTGACCATTATTGCTACAAAACTTAATAAAAACTTCCTTGTCAAATCTTTTACCTCCTTTTTTAATTTGCCATCAATTTGATTCTCCAAAATCTCATCCGATAGGCATCACCTCCCTCGATTTGAATTTGTTTTATTCTTCAGGATACACTAATTATGTTAAAATCCTGTTAATAAAACATAAATAGAAATTTTTCTCCAGTTTTTTTCACAATCTTCCCGCGTACCTAAGAAAGCCGTTAATCTTGGGGGACAGATATCCTGCACCTCTCCGATACTGGTTCACAAAGGCAGCTTCACGAACATCAACCTCTCTCTCTTCGGACACAGACAGCGGTTCCGCTTACGCGTAAACGCTGCGAATATATATGATAACTTGCCTCTGGAGATTTGTCAACTAGGCGGTCACCCTCCTATCAATATGACGGCACGTTAACTATGTTCGCAATTTGAATTCCAATATACCAAGTCGCCACAGCATGGTCAAGTGACTTATGTTGGCATCATTATTCATAACAATTTGTCGGTTCCACACCCGGCGCCCGATAATAAATCATGTTATCAACTCCAGTCATGGTCTTAAAATGGCTCATTTCACCTCTTTCTCTATCTATTTTCTTCTTCCAGAACTTCTAATTACGTTGTCACATGTACGAATCTTGTACGACCTACTCAACACTCCCTGGTTAATATAGTTTGACGGCACCCCTTGTCAGACTGATCAGGCCCATTCCAAGGTTATTGACCAAGATGTTACAATGTTCTTAATGGCTGGCTATACATTGAGGGAGGCTGCCGAGGCTTTAGGCGTCTCAATAGTTACTGTCCGTCGGTATATCAAGTCTGGCAAGCTCAAGGCGAGGCTAGTCCCTTCCAAGTTCGGTGATTCATATATTATCGACGACTTACCTATACTCACTAAGCCCTTATCAGATGATACCATACCAACTCAACCACTTATCAATAGGATAGAGCAACTATCTCAGGAAGTCGGCTATTGGAAAGCTAAAGCGGAAATGCTTCAGGAAAGATTATTTCTTCTGGAAGCCCCTAAACACACCCCTAAGCAAAGATGGTGGCAAAGGCTATTCAGGCCTTGGCAGAGAACAGACAAGGTCTAATCACTAGCCCAGAGTGAGAATAACTAATCTTTTGCGATTATGCTATAAGCTCCGATTAGAAGCCATGTCCACACTGTACAGGTTAAGGATGTGGACAGGGTTTAATGCCCTTTCTCGGGCCTCTCAGTTGCCTTCTAGCGGGAAATCTAGGTATTCCCTACTCCAAGAATAAGCCGCTGCAAATTAGGGATTATATCTCTAGAATACCACTATATTTTAGAGGAGAAACTATCGAATCTAAATTGCCTACAAAAGGGCATTAGGAAATAAGTCTTTTCACGTGTTGGAATATACTTATTTGCAGCTGAAGTCAGATTGCAGTTTCGTTACCTGGAGTCGTTCGGCCAGGTCTTCTCACCGAGAGCAATGCGGCAAAGATCAGTGATGAATATATTGGGTAGATTGAATTGCAAGCTGGGTCGCCTTAACACTCCGTAACATACAGGACAGGAGGTTATGATGGCATCGGCACCGCTGGCAATGGCATCTTCGAAGTTCTTCTTCTGGATGTCAACGGCAAGCTCCCTGTTAGTATATATAAGAGGGGCGGTGCAGCAGACGGCATTTAATCGCTCATACTTTCTTTTCGGCCGCTCCACTCCGACAAGCTCAAAAACTTCGTCCAGAAAGGCATTATACTCAGGTATCCACCTGGTACCACAGTTGGCCTGGTAGGCAACCTTCTTGCCCAGCTTGGTAATACTACTTTTATGGTCTTTTAGATAGTCACGCAGGTATTCGAAGAGATGCATGTACTTGAAGGGAACTCTGAAACCATACTCCTTGGCCTTTATGTGCGCGAGGACAAATCCCTCATTGTGAATGTACACGATGTCCTTGCCCAGCTTTGCCAGGTTGTCAATGACCCGCTGACCATACTTCTCTATGAAGCTCGCTCCACCCATATGCACGTAACCTGCAAGAGAGGCATACTGACCGCCTCTTACTATAGTCATTCCCTGGAATAGCTGGCTATCAAACGTGCCCTCGGGGAAGTTGTCAAACTGGAACGAGTCGAGTGATAAAGCTGGCTTATCAGTGTCGCCCGGTATCAACTGCTGGGGGTCTTCTCCCTCTTCGAATGCCCGGATCAATGCCTCGCGCGCCGGTTTGCCGACTAGTACTATTGGAGAGGTTCCTATTTGCTCTTGCATCTTAAAGATAAGGTCAGAAGGGTCAGCTCCGGTAGGACAATAATCTTTGCAGGCCATACAGGTAGTACACTTGCTCAATATTTCGGCGTCTTTGCCTTCCATGAGCAGCGTAATCTGAGCAATTGCCTTATCCCTATCATAATCGGTATACCTGCAGTTCACCAGACAATCGCCGCACAGGTCACACTTTGAAGCATCCCACATTTTTGCCCTCCTCTGTAGTAATAGTCTAGTTGTTCTAGAATATTAGCGCATAATTATATCACCTTTTGCATTGCCAATCGAAAGGGAAAGAACAGGGTACCAGTCTTAATCAGGTGTCACAGATTCCAATCCTGCACGGACCACGTCATGTTTCCTTTTTTCTGCGAACATTAAATCAAATTTTAACAGCCTAAAAACTCATCATCCGAGATACCCTATCAATTCACGGCTGTGACTTGGATGGCGCAGCTTAGCCAGTGCTTCTCTTTCAATCTGGCGTATTCGCTCCTTGCTGAGACCTAACTCCGTGCCAACCTCTGCCAGGGTGTGGCTGTATTCATTGCCCATCCCAAACCTCAACTCAATGATGCGTCTTTCTCGGGGTGTCAGCGACTCTAATGTTTTACTCAATTCTTCCCTGAGCAGACTTGCAGAGGACTGTTCCTCAGGTTGCAGAATCTTCTCGTCTGCGATTAAATCACCAAGTTGACCTCCCTCTTCCCCTACAGGTGTCTCCAAAGAAACAGGGCCACTAGAACTTAGCTTATGCAGCAATGTTATCTTTTCGGGCAACATTCCTGTCTCAGAAGCTAGTTCATTATCAGTCGGCTGGCGGCCAAGATTCTGGGTTAATTTATTCCGTGCCCGGCCCAGCTTAGTCAGTTCCTCAACTAAATGACCCGGCAGGCGCACAATGCGTGACTGGTCATTAACTGCCCTGTTGATTGCCTGCCAAATCCAGGGGATAGCATAGGTACTAAACTTAAGTCCTCTGCGATGATCGAATTTCTGCACTGCCTGCATTAACCCGATATTGCCTTCCTGGATAAGGTCAAGTAGAGGTACGCCCCAACCAATATGTCTCTTGGCCACGCTTACCACTAGGCGCAAATTGGCTCGAATCATGTGATTGGTTGCCTGGCGTGCCCTTTTTCTTATTTGCTCAAAGTGCTTGATAATTTCTGAGCGATGCGCTTCCAGTTTGTCACGTAATCCTGGTGACTGCAGCGCCTCCCCAAATTCGATCAGTGAACTTTTCCGGCCTGCCTTTTCCATGATATTCCAGGGTATCAGCCGACTGTCCAGCGATAATTCAATCAGGGCTTTCTCAATTTCAGTTTGGCTTGCTCCCATGATTTTAGCTATGGCGCCGGATAATTGCTGATCGATATTGCCATCGATTGCACGGCGTAGGTCCGGGTTCAATACCTTCTCTGCTATGCTTTCGTGAGACGGAAGGGCTAGATACTGGTAGAGGGTTTTAAAAAGCAAACGCTGCTGACTAAATCGCTCCACCAATGACAATAACAGTTCGATTGCTGACGGCTCAGCACCATGTTCGGTCGCCCAGTCCCTCTCGAGTCGGACAAGATGCTTCCCATCCTCTATCTGACTGGTCAGTATCTTTGTCTCCTCGTCATTGAGAAGGGGAGTTTGCCCCACTTCAGCAAAGTATAAATTTAACGAATCCTCATCAAGTTCAACCTTCCGCTTTTGAGGAGTAATCTCAAGCTTGGGGAATTCCTCTTCCTGGCTAACCTCTACACCAGGCAAATGCAAATCCCCATCCCCCGAAAAGACTTGTTCCCTATCTTTAACGTCTTCTAAAACCGTTATCATCTTCAGCCTCCTTTATACTCTTCGTTCAGATAGATGCATTTTTCATGTAGGATCATTATAGGTAAGGAAGCGTTCGTTGTATGCGACTTTTGTCTCATGCAGACACAGCGACGGGACAGGTAAACATGGGATGCTAGAATATTAGCCAGGAAAGCTGGTGAAAATATTGTATGAAAGGTCTTATTTGGTCTTTAGGGCTCTTGGAGAATTATCTCAAAGGGGCAACTTATGGCCCCAGTGGGACAAACGAGTTCGCAGTCTGTGCACCAGTCGCACTCCACTGTTTCAATAATGGTAATAACATTGTTAACTATCGCCAGAGCATTTAAGTGACACACGCCAACGCATAACCCACACCCATCACACTTTTCGGGGTCTATAACAGGCATTTCAGCCACTGATTTCAGTCTCCATTCCCATTATTTTAAAAGCAAAGCTTGCATCCGTCTGTAACTTTTGTCTCAAGAAGGCTCCTCCATTATCTTTTGGAGTGCTTCCTTATCAGTAATTATTATGCGGTGGCGATCCAACTTGATCACCCCTTCTTCCTCTAATGCCTTTAGCGACCTACCCACTACCTCCCGAGCAGTACCCGCCATAGCTGCCATTTCTTGCTGTGTAAGCCGTGGCCCACGGCCTATTTCATCCCGGATGTGCTCAAGGAGTATCTTGGCCACCCTGCCGATGACATGCTTGAAAGATAGATCCTCAACCAGCGATACGAGGTGACGCACTCGACTTGCCAACACTTTAATTACATTCAATGCTATCTGTGGATGGTTCTCGATGATAGTTTCCATGTCATTCTTCTTTATCCCGTAAAGAAGCACGGGGCCCATAGTCTGAGCACTGACGGGATTTGGACCACCATCGAAGATAGGGACATCATTGAAGGACTCCCCGGGGCGTACGATACTCAAGATCTGTTCCTTTCCTTCTGCCGAGGTCTTGAACACTTTCACCACCCCCGAAGCGACAAAATACAGATTGGCAGCTGGTTCACCCTCAAGCAAGACCATTTCTGCTCTGTCGGCAGTTTTCTCAAAGGCGATCTTACTGATCGACTCAAGCTCAGCAAGGCCGAGATCGGAAAAGTATAGAATGCTTTTTAAAAACTCCAACTGAACAGCCATACTTCATATCCCCGCGAGGTAGCAAGATCTGCTTTATTATAACACCTGAGTGATTTCCACGTTCTCACCGTCTAATCATATTGCTATGAGCCAGTTTATACGAAAATGGGGAACGCTTCTTCAGCTTTATCTTGCAATTTTATACTGATGAATTGCCTCTGTCCGTGACTATTAGCGCTTTGGACTCAGGTATGAAATGTCATAGTTTTGTAATATCCCCAATCGATATTTTATGACTTCTCCATTGCAGGCAAGCTATAATTACAATCGACATGAAAGACGAAATATGCAGCGTGAAATCTCATATCTAGCGTTGTTCGTCGTAGCATAGAACCGAGGAGGTGAAGAAACATGAGGCTAAGTAGCAAAACAGCGATTGTAACTGGGGCTCGGAGAGGAATAGGGCGTGCTATTGCCCTAGCTCTGGCCAGGGAAGGAGCCAACGTAGTCGTGAGTGACATAAGCCAGGAGGATTGTCAGAAGGTTGTTGATGAGATAGAAAAACTGGGGAGAAAAGGGTTGGCACTCAAGTGTGACGTCAGCTCCAGCGACAACGTCGAGGATATGGTCAAGAAAACAGTGGCAGAGTTTGGCAGAGTTGACATCCTGGTAAACAATGCGGGAATTTTGACTTTCAAACCCTTCCTGGAGCTTACGGATGAAGACTGGGACAAAACTTTAAACGTAAATCTAAAAGGACAATTCCTCTGCGCTCGGGCTGCCGGCAGAGTCATGATAAAGAACAAATGGGGACGCATTATTAATATGGCATCGATTTCTTCTGGTGGATGTGGCATTGCTTTTCCTCTTATAGCTCATTACACGGCATCAAAAGGTGGTGTTACAGCTCTCACCGAAGCCCTTGCCCTGGAGCTCACTCCTCAAGGCGTAAATGTGAACGCGATTTGCCCGGGGGCGATAGATACTGACATGTCGAAAGGAGTCAAGGAAGGCGGTCAACTGGCACAGGTATTGTCAAGAATTCCTAAGGGGAGGCTGGGACAACCGGAGGAAATTGCCAATCTTGTCGTTTTTCTGGCATCCGAGGAGGCTGATTATATAAGCGGGGCTGCAATTGTTATTGACGGTGGCTGGCTAACATCATAGCCTGTTGATGGTTTGTTGTGCCTACTACAAAAACATAAACGTTCAGGATGTGATATCAAGGTAGATACCATGCCGGGCTTCGTTTGAGCATCATGCACCGCGCTGCTTATCCAACTGCTTATAACTCACCACCGGCGATGCTTTGAGGTACCGGTTAAATGGAGTTCGGAGGGATTATGAAAAAATATGATGTCATTGTCATCGGTTCCGGCTGCGGAATGAACATTGTCGAGGAAGCCCTGGTACATGGCTTAGGTGTGGCACTTGTGGACAAAGGCCCACTCGGAGGCACCTGTGCCAATCTTGGCTGTATACCATCTAAGATGCTTATATTCGCTGCTGACATGATAGCTGAAATACAGGAAGCTAGAAAGCTGGGCATTGAAGCCGAGATAAAGAATATCGATTTCGGATTCATCATGGAGCGCATGAAAAAATTCATACGAGAAAATCAAGAACACATGAGGCAGGGGCTCTCCCACGCAGAAAACCTAGGCTTCTATGAAGGTGAAGGATGCTTTGTTAATGATTACACCATCGAGGTTAACGGTGAAAAAATAAAGGGCGATAAGATTTTCATCGCTTCCGGCTCACGCCCCCTGATACCGCCGATAAAGGGTCTGGATAGTGTGGACTTCCTGACCAATGAAACCTTACTGCAATTAAAAGAGAGACCGGGAAGACTCATAATTATCGGTGGAGGGTATATTGCGGTGGAGTACGGCCACTTTTTTGCTGCCATTGGCACGAAGGTGACCATACTGGAGATGGCTGACCGGCTCGTCCTTGCCGAAGAATCAGAGATAGCCGAGGTTCTGAAGAAGGAGCTAGGTCGTCGCATGGATGTTTACACCAATGTTCAGGCTGAAGAAGTGAAGGAAAATGGACGTGGCATTACTGTTACTGCAACGGATACAAAGAGTGGTGTGAAAAAGGAATTCACAGCGCAGAGAATTCTGGTCGCCGTGGGCCGAAGGTCTAACGCTGACCTGCTCAAGGTAGAAAATACTGGTGTTGAGGTTGATAAAAGAGGTTTTGCCAAGGTTAATGAGTATCTTGAGACTACTAGGAAGAGCATATTCGCTGTGGGAGACGCCAACGGTCAGCAGATGTTTAGACATGTAGCCAACGTAGAAGCGTCCCTGGCCGCCGATAATGCCATACATGGCCGTAAACTAAAGATGGACTACAGCGCTATTCCCCACGCCGTCTATTCCCACCCGCAGATTGCATCCGTAGGAATGACTGAAGAGGCTGCCAGAAGAGCACATAGGGTTCTGGTTGGTAGGGCTGAGTATTCAGACGTGGCCAAGGGTGAGGCAATGATGGAGGAAAATGGCTTCGCCAAAGCTGTTGTAGAGGCAGGCACCAAGAAGATACTGGGCTTTCACATTATTGGCCCCTATGCACCCATCCTTATTCAGGAAGTGATAAATGCCATGGCATCTGGCGGTGGAATTGACCAGATACAAACAAGCATTCATATCCATCCCGCTATCACCGAGCTAATACCTGCGTCGTTAAATAGCCTGAAGAACACAATTTAATGATTACCTGAACAGAAGATAATGGCACACGAGCATGGCATAGATAGCCATCCTGGTTCTTCTTCATACGTTCTTTTCTTTTTGCATATGAATATATCCCTGCCTGAGCTGTATGTACGTGCCTTCTATCACACAGCAACCAGCAGTATCTGCACCACCTAGAGATAAAAATGCAGTAGAGTCCGTGTTAAGTACTCATACTGATTATGCCAAGCATTTCCAGGCCACGGATTACCATCGCTACTGCTATGGCAGCAAGTAGAAGATTAAATACATTCGAAATCGCCCTGAGCCCACCTTTACCCATAAAATTGACGATCTGGTTGCCCAGCAGGAAGAGTGCCCAAGCGATCAGCAAGTTCAACACGAAAGATACTAAGACCATATACAATGGAAACTGGCCCACCAAGAGCAACAATGTAGCGATTGTCGCTGGACCCGAGAGCAGGGGTGTACCGATTGGCACGACAGCTATCATTTCTTCCCTGAATGCCTCCACCACTTTCCCGGTTAAGATGTACTTGATAGAAAGTACCAGCAGGATAATACCTCCGGCAATCGTAAATGAACCAACAGAAATCCCCATGATATTCAGAATGAATTGACCGAAGAAGAGGAATGCCAAGCCAACAATTGTAGCTGTAACTGCAGCTAAATGTATCATCTTTCGCCGGTCACGCGTGGACATTCCCTCGCTCAATGAGATGACAAAAGGTAAGTTACCTAAAGCATCGATGACGATGAATAAGGGAACAAACGTCAATAACAAAGATTCAAACCAGCTGTGCATTCAACTCTTATATTGTAATCTTTTTTTATGATCAGTAATAGGATACTGCTTTGATTATATGCTGAATATTTTCTTCAACAACTGTCGATACCCCGACTGCCCGAACCCAGTAACTATACGCATATCAAGCAGGCCTCTTGGAAAACATATGGCCTTGCCCATATCCCCCGTAGCCATGCCAGATGGTTTACTCTATTAAACTTATATATCTACACCCACCACACCGCCGCCCAGCTCAATCACATTCATTTGACCTCCTTTTTTACCCATGGGAGTGGTGCTTATCTGAAGACCCTTCACAACACCCTGGCTCCCCTAGATGTCCACAACAGTTCTGTCTTCGCCAGATCTTTATAAAGTTATTGCGAAAAACTAGTTTCAGCTTCCTTCCCAGAGGCATGGGCGCTGACATATTGGTGAAAAACGCTCTCACTGTTGGCACTTTACAACCTCCTAAAAATATTGCTTAGCCGCGGGCAAAGACATTAGCCAGCAAGAATACTACCGACTGCACTCCCTGCCCGGCTTCTCATTCAACCATAAAATTAAAGTCGATTGATATTGGTCGCCCCAGACTACACTTCTTTATTGTTTGTCGATAACCTCATCCACCCACTTCAGAGCAGCAATCATGGTGGGGAAACCCACTGTGGTAAACGCCAGAAGCACGGCATGCCGGAGCTCATTGGCGGTTGCGCCTTCTGCAAGTGCTCGTCGAGCGTGCGACCTAACACCACCTTCTGAACTCAAACCTATGGCAATCCCCAGCTTTATCAGTCGCCTTGTCTTTTCATCCAGCGGACCCCAGCTATGACATTTAAGAGCTAACTCGTCATAAGCCTTGGCTATCTCAGGAAACTGCTGCTGAAATTCCTTGTAAATATTTGGTAAGTATGCCATCACATACCTCCTTTCCTATTTGTTAGTATTCAGGCTCTGCTCCCTGACAGCACCGGCAATCGAGATATAATTATTTTAGCTATGTACTCTTGATTATCGCCCCTCTGCTTAAGTATTTGGTGTACACCCGGGTGCTCTGATCATTAACACGGGAATGGAGCTGGCTTTGAGAACTTTCTCAGCAACATTGCCATGAGCCCACCGGCTTGGACCGGAGCGACCATGGCTCGCCATAACAATCAGGTCACATTGATACTGTTTTGCGTAGCCGACGATTGCCTCTTCAGGTTTCCAAAGAAGCACCTCTGTGCTTACATTGATTCCTTTAGCTGCCATTGTTTTAGCTATTCTGTCAAGATACCTCTGTGCCTGTTTCTCCTTCTTGCCAAATGCTTCCGGTGTAAGTCGCTGACCCGGTGACCGGCTGGACTCCCTCCAGCCAAGCTCTGAGCCGGCGACTGGCTGGCTGGGGCCCTCAACTACTCTATAGCCCTTAACGCGCTCAGTCACACTAACCAGGATGACCTCTTCCGTGCCGCAGCCTTTAGCCAACTCTTCTACATGGGGAATTGCGCACTCGGCCAACTTAGAGCCATCTAATGGAACTAAAATTTTCTTGTACATTTTTACCTCCTTCTGATCTTTTTACACAATTGGCCTGGTAGGGTTCCTATTTTCAATTTTGTTACTAATATATCATTTCCTCCTTCTAACATATCCTGGTTCATAGTAAAGCCTCGATTATTGCCTTGTTAAATTTCGGCAGGTCAGCAGGTTTACGTGCGGTGATGATATTGCCGTCTCTAATAACCGGTTCATCAACCCAGATAGCGCCCGCATTCTTCAGGTCTACCGCTACCGAAGGCCATGAAGTTACCCGGCGCCCTTTCACTATATCCGCTGAGATGAGAAGCTGGGGGCCGTGGCAGACCGCAGCTATTATCTTGCCCTCAGCGTGTGCCTTTCGCACCAGGTCAATCATCGGCTGGTAAAGACGCATCTTGTCCGGAGCATAGCCACCGGGGACGATTATGGCATCAAATTGGCTGGCCTCGATTTTATCGGCGGTTGTGTCGACCGTCACCTCGGCCGAGCCTCTCTTTCCTTTGTAACCTTTCTTGGAGCCACTCCCTACAATCATCACCCTGGCACCGGCATCTTTCATCGCTCGCAGTGGTTCTATAAGCTCAGAGTCTTCAAAATTCTCCTCAGCCAGAATGGCAATGCGCTTTCCTGCAAGCATACGTTATCTCCTTCCTGAATTGGTCGTCTTTCTCCTGGAGTCAGTTTTCTTCTTGTTGCTTTTACCTGGTTTCAAACTATTTGAAATCACAAGGTCAGGCGAAATCTCATTATCCTTAGTCACCAGCAAACGCAGGTTTTCAGTTATGCCATCAATGCATCCGAGAACCGGCATTATCGCCTCAGCCAGGCTTTGTTTATCTGCAGCTTCAACCACGGCAATGATATTGGGATATCCCTCCAGCCGGTCAGCGAGAATAACCACTGCCCTGCTCCGCAGCATTTGAACCGCGTGTTCGCAGCTTCTATCCACAATATCAAGTAACATGTACGCCCTAGCGCTCATTCCTTTGCGCCTCTTTATTCGCCCGTGATTTCTGAAAGATACCCTCCATAATTTGACAGTCGAAGCAATCCAGCTTTTGCCATCCGGTGCAGAAGAGCACAGGCTCGTGAATATCGAGAGTAGAACACACTCCCGCTCTTCTTAAAGGCTGAGTTTGCGGATGTCTGGCTAATGTAACCACGATTGATTTGCTCCAAGATTACTCCGTTACGGATATTCTATAAAGCAGGCGATGGCAAAGTCATAAAATGCGGGTGGAAAAAGTTACAAAACTATGACATTTGGAAGAATATTGGCGAGGTCGGGCAGAAAGCACTTTCAGGCGGACTACAGATCCATGATGTAGCCTGTCTTGGGTATGGTGCGAATGAGCCTGGGATTGTCAGGTTCGCTCTCTATCTTTTCTCTTAGCCTGCTAATCCATGTGCGCAGTATCTGTATATCGTCCCGATACTCAGGCCCCCAGATTCGCGTGAGAAGGTCACTGTAAAGCATAAGGCTTCCGGCATTCTGGGCAAGCTCGCTGAGCAGAAGCCACTCGATGCGGGTCAAACGAGTCTCTTTCCCCCGTACAATGACAAGGCGCTTTTTGAAATCGATGACCAAATCACCCAGGGAAAGCTGGTCACGGATTTTCCGTTTCCCATCTGGCGACAGACGCCGCCTCACCGCCTCGATTCGCGCTATAAGTTCATCGGGGCTGAAAGGCTTGGCCAGATAGTCATCGGCACCGAGGCTAAGACCCTTCACCTTATCTGCATTGGTTCCCTTAGCGCTGAGGATGATAGTCGGTATCGGGGAAAATGTGCGGAGCTCCTTTAATGTCTCAAATCCGTCCTTTTTGGGCATCAAGATATCGAGCACCACCAGGTCCGGCTCCTGCGCTTCTACCTGCTCTAAAGCCTCTATTCCATTGCTGGCGGTAAGAACCTCGTAGCCTGAAGCCTTTAGCTTGGAGCTTAGAAAATTAAGAATGCGCTGCTCATCATCGACTACCAGGACACGAAACTGTCTCACAACATTATCCTGTACACGGCCATTGGTTTAAAATAATATCCATCAGGGCAAGTCATGTCAAATATATCCACTGTTCTTGTTGACTATCAATCCAAGAGTAACTAGAATATGAACAACTTGCCTGATTACTAGACTGATTCAAGGAGGATGCCGATGGAAGATAAACTTAGAAACAGCGGCATTGATGTGATTGGCGATGTACCCTGGGGTACCCACTTCTGCCAGTTTTATCAGACCAAACAGGACCTGATTGATATACTTGTCCCTTACTTCAAAGCCGGCCTTGAGGATAATGAATTCTGCATGTGGGTTACCTCCGAACCGCTAGTGGTAGCCGAGGCTAAACAAGCCATGAGGAAGGCAGTTAACGATTTTGACGAATACCTGCACCGCGGGCAGATAGAGATAATCCCGTATAACGAATGGTATTTGCTGGGAGGCACTTTCAATGATGACCGTGTGCTCAACGGCTGGATTAGCAAGCTGGAGCAGGCTTTGGTCAAGGGTTACTCAGGGCTGCGGCTGACGGGCAACACATTCTGGCTGGAGAGAAACCACTGGCAGGCTTTCACGGAATACGAGGCAAAGGTGAACGGCGTCATCGGCAAGTATCGGATGATGGCAGTATGCACCTATAACCTGGATAAATGTGACGGCAACGCCGTTATCGACGTGGTCAAGAACCACCAGTTTGCCCTGATCAAGGAGGTGGGAAAATGGGATATCATCGAAAGTTCTATCTACAAGCAAGCCAAACAGGCACTATTAGAGAACGAACAGGACCTGAACCGTGCTCAGGAGGTGGCCCACACGGGAAGCTGGCGCCTTGATGTTCAGCGTAACCAGCTTTTATGGTCCGACGAGACCCATCGAATCTTCGGTATCTCCAGGGAAACACAAATGACTTATGAGACCTTCCTCTCAAGCGTTCACCCCGAGGACAGGGAATACGTTGACCGGAAATGGGCGACAGCCCTCAGAGGCGAGCCATATGACATTGAACATCGTATCATTGTGGACGATAAGGTAAAGTGGGTTCGTGAGAAGGCTGAACTGGAGTTCGATTCAAATGGTGAGCTTAAGGGTGGATTCGGCACTGTCCAGGACATCACCGAGCACAAACTAATAGAAAATGAGCTCAGAGTCAAAGACTTCGCCGTTAATTCAGCCGCCAGTGGCATTGCCATTGCGGACCTGGATGGCATTGTGACTTATGTGAATCTTGCCTGTCTCAGCATGTGGGACTACGAACAAGAAGAAGAGGTACTTGGCAAGCATGCTACCAATTTCTTTGCAGATAAGAAAGAGTTTGGTGTGGCTTTAAAGACAGTCTTGAAGGAAAATGTGTGGCAGGGCGAAGGCAAGGCTGTGCGGAGTGATGGGTCAACTTTTGATGTGCAGGTCCTGGCAAACCTGGTTACCGATGCTGATGGCGAACCATTCTGTATGATGGCTGCCTTTGTGGATATCACTGAACGCAAAAAACTTGACCAGCTAAAGGATGAGTTCATCGGACTCGTATCCCACGAATTGCGGACACCATTAACTGTAATCGGCGGCTGCTTGAGTACTTTACTCACCGAGTGGAACCGATTGTCACCAAACGAGGTACAGCAACTACTCAAAGATGCTCTTCTAGAAAGCGAGTCCCTCTCCCACCTGATAGATAACCTGTTGGAGCTTTCACGAGCCCAAGCTCAGCAATTGTCCCTGTATTCGGAACCAATCGATGTCAAAACCTTGGTCAAAGAGGCACTCTCCAAGATAAAACGGCAGGCTCCTTCGCAACGGTTCGTTACCTCTATTCCCGATAAGCTGCCATCAATAAACGCCGACCCTTTAAGGATTGAACGCATCCTCTATAACCTGCTGGACAACGCAGCCAAGTATTCTCCGCCGGGCAGCGAGATAAAAGTCTCAGTCAGTTCAGAGGCGGAGCGTTTAGTCATAGGGGTCAGCGACCGTGGCAAAGGTTTATCCAACAGCGAGCAGGCCAGAATCTTCGGCCCATTCCAGCGTCTGGAGAATAGCAGACCCGACCAAGCCAGAGGGGCCGGGCTTGGCCTGATGGTTTGCCGGAGACTGGTGGAAGCCCATGGCGGGGAAATCTGGGTGGAATCTAAAAAGGGTAAGGGTTCAACCTTTTTCTTCAGTCTGCCTAATAGAAGTGGCACAGATACAGGCAGGGTTAGCCTTAAGACGGTAAAATGAAAAAATTGCTGTCGTTTTGCTAACGCACTTTTCACCACCATAAAAGGCAAGGTGGTAGCGAATTACACCGCCTAATCTAAATATCATACCGTAAGGTTATTATTTACTCGTTGGTTCTCTCAAAAACAAAGTTTTTGCTTTTATAATTACATTACACAAAAACCATAACGTGCAGGTAAGTCTCAGGGGCATGCGTCGCTACCCAACAAGATTGACTTCTGCGTACTAAGGCAACAAGCAAGCAAAAATTCAATGTGTTCTGCATCTTTCGTTGAAGATTCCCGGCACGGAAGTTCAGGAGCTTACGGACTGCTCAGTGCGATGTCCTCAGGCTAGATGAGACAAAAATCACATACAAAAATCTTGCAATCACGTAACCTAGACTTCAACTGTATTGTTGGCTTGTGTGGCTGTTAGGAGAGTAGCTACAGAAACGGATGAAAAGAGAAAGGAGAAATCATGTCTAGACTACTTACGTTCACTATGCTCTTAGTTTTTATACTATCGCTATCTGTTTCAGTTTGCTGTGTTAGCGAAGTGTCGCCAGATATAATTAACCCTTACCCAGTACAAGAAGGAGACGATATGACCGACAAGGTTGTCAAGACCGATGAGGAGTGGCAGCAAATACTCACACCGGAACAATATGAGGTTACGCGAATGAAGGGTACTGAACCACCATTTACAGGCGAATTCTATGACTTTCACGAACAGGGTATTTATATATGTGTATGCTGTGGTAATGAGTTGTTCAGTTCGGAGGCAAAGTTTGATTCTGGAACAGGATGGCCGAGCTTCTGGGCTCCAATCTCGGACCAGAGCATCCAAACCGCCATAGATACTAGCTATGGAATAACAAGGACCGAGGTAATGTGCCGGAGCTGTGATGCCCATCTCGGACACGTGTTTGGAGATGGCCCGCCACCAACTGGTCTTCGTTACTGCATAAATTCAATTGCATTAGACTTCGTAGAAACCGAATAGGATCAAGAACAGGAAATGACAGGTTTGAATAAAGTAACTATACCATTATTACTGGGCGTAATATTGATTGCTGCTATTCTGGCTGGGATTCTTGTCGGTTGTCTCAAGGAGGGTACGACAATGGATTTTCCAAAGGATGGTGTAATTCCCGGTGACTCTATACCTCCCATAGACTTGTCCGCGCCGGCGCAAACTGAAACGGCGACTTTTGCCCTGGGCTGCTTCTGGGCTCCGGACTCCATCTTCGGGAGCCTGGACGGTGTCGTCCGAACCCGTGTCGGATACGCAGGTGGTACAACAGAAAGTCCTACTTACCACAACCTGGGTGACCATACTGAGACTATTCAAATTGATTACGACCCGACTCGAATCTCCTATGAACAGCTACTGGAGATTTATTGGGATAGTCACAATCCCACAGTGCAACCCTGGTCAACGCAATATATGTCCATAGTGTTCTACCATAACAGCGAGCAGCGAGAACTAGCTATGGAAACCAAGCAACTTGAAGAGGCTAGCTCAGGTCGCCCGGTTTACACGGAGATTATTCCCTTTTCAGAATTTCATTTGGCCGAAGATTATCATCAGAAGTACCACCTGCAACAGGTACCAGAGCTTATGAAAGAATTAACTGCCATCTATCCGAATTTTGCCGACTTCATAGATTCCACTGCTGTGGCACGCATCAATGGATATGTCGGTGGTCACGTCACCTTCCAAGAACTTCAAGAGCAGTTAAACTCTTCCTGGCCTGTCCCCGGCTGAAAATGAAATGATGTTAGAAATTGGCGGCTGCCTACTATCAGATCAGTAAATCTCCAAATGGATTTCTAATTTTCATCGAATAAACTATAGTGATTGTGACCAAACAATAGAAAGCGGGGTATTGAACCGGGTACGCAGCTCCTTGGGAATTGCTTTGTGGCACCGCTATTCGACAAAAACTTTGATCGCTTCTCCATCACTGCTCACCACATCCACTTCCAGGTCACTCAAAGCTTCGAGAAATTCGTCCATGTCTTCCGGCTTCAGATTACGCATGTCGAAATCTATACCTTTCTCATGCAGAGCCCCGGTAACTTTATCTCTGGCCTCGGGTGGTAGCAGAGAAGTGAACTTCATGCCGGAGCGTATTAGCGTCATGGGCACACGCACATTGACACGATCGGCCTTACCACCATGCTCGTGCTCAGAGCCAGGCACAATGCAGACGCGCAGGTACTTGGACTTCATTTTTGCTGCTGTCCCTGCCTTGGAAGTGTCCTCCGCTGCGCCCCCTTCAGATTCCAGCGCACTGAGGAGACGATAAGCTTCATCAGTGCTTATCTTGTTTTGGGCAAGCATCTCTAAGACCTTTTTCTTATTCTCAGCCATGTTAATATCCTCCTTTACCATTTATACGGCAGAAATATATATACAATGATGGCCACTCTGAACATCGACCTTAAGGCCACGCATTGAGTTGAATACCTCGAAAGCAGCTCCGAAAATGTGCAGCCCCCTTTTCCGCCAGCCGCTCGGCCAGAAAACGAGGATTGCGATTAATATCAGTGGTGACAGGATAATAAACAATGCCAGCGCCAGCGGCAGCACTAAAAAGAGGGGCAGCCACAAGCCGAATCCCCTTCCCTCACCTCGAATTTTCACATGCATCAACATGGGTGGACGCTTCATTTCGATAACCTCCTTATTGCTTCCTCAGCGGAGATTTCACCGCGTTCCAGTTCGTCAATCACTTCCTCCCCAGCAGCAATCTTGACGATCTCGACAAACTCGAATTGCCTGGCGATGCGGTTAAGCCTGTTTTTGACTGTAGGGTAGCTTATGCCGAACATTTCCTCCATCTCCTTGATGGAGCCGTGACAGCGGATAAATGCCATCACAAACACCTGGTCCTCGGCTGAGAGACTGACTAGAGGCGGCGGTGCAAAGCTCCCCTCGATGGCGATTCCGCTGTCGACTACACGGACCCGTTCAACCGTTACGGGCTTACCCCGGGTCATTTTGGTTAGCTCATTCCACTCTGTAGTCATTTGGTCTCCATTATTAAAATCAATATGTAAGTTAATTATTTTAATATATTATAATGCCATTAATTAATTTTGTCAAGTCCTTGTGCGGATATTTTTAAAAAAGTTTCAAAAAGATGGAAAGGCGGAGCCCTGTGCCTTCGTCTTCTAATCAGGGTATCACAGGTTCGAGTCCTGTATGGCCTACCAGCTAAATCAATTGTCAATAGTCAAGAATACCAATTGCCATACTTTGTTGTTTTAGCTGCCGAGAGGGTTTATAATTTTCTTAATAATGAAACTAAAACCATATTACAAGGGGAAAAACATAGTCAGACTCTACCAGGGCAATTGCCTAGACATTATCCCTGCCTTGCCGAAATGTTATGTTGACATGATTTTTGCTGACCCTCCATACAATTTATCTAATAATGGAATTACCTGTCATGCTGGCCGCATGGTATCTGTTAACAAGGGTGATTGGGATAAATCAAATGGTACTGATATAGACCATAAATTTACCATTGATTGGCTAAACGCCTGCCGTCGCGTATTAAAAGATGCTGGAACAATATGGGTCTCCGGCACTATGCACAACATCTACTCCGTTGGCTTCGCATTACAGGAGTTAGGCTACAAACTACTCAATGAAATATGCTGGTATAAGCCGAATGCCTCTCCCAATCTGTCAACACGCTACTTTACCCACAGCCACGAAACCGCTATATGGGCGGCCAAATCCAAAAGGAGCAAGCACAAGTTTGATTATCAGCTTATGAAGCAAATAGCTGGCGGCAAACAGATGCGCTCGCTATGGATAGATATTGACGTTGAGGATGAACCTCAAGACATCTGGACTATCTCTACGCCGCCAAGTGCAGAAAAGAAGTATGGCAAACATCCCACGCAAAAGCCACTTGCTTTGCTTGAGCGAATTATCCTTGCTTCAACCAATCCTGGTGATACTGTTCTTGACCCCTTTACCGGATCATCAACAACAGGTGTGGCCGCCATCCGGCACGGCAGGCGTTTTATAGGTATTGATAACAATGCTGAATACCTGGAGTTATCAATAAAACGGCTTGAGGAAGAATTTACTAAACAGAAGTCGGAGCCAAACTGATTAAAGGATTGGTCTAGTCATGGCAGATATTGAATTTTATAAAAAGTATTTAAACCTTTCCACCGTTGATGAAATCTGTAAAGCTCTCAGCGACACCTTAATTGAGACCAATTATACTTATGATTTTTTCGTGAACTGGTCTAAGGTCGTGAAAAACAGAGATGCTTTCAAATATGAACTAGCCCTTTTAAAGAGTTTGAAGAATTGCTCTAATCCCGTTTCCGATTTCAGGGACTTACTGAAGAAGTATCCCGAAGTAATTAAAGTTATTCCGATACTGCTTGCCTGCCGTGATGGTATTCTCAAAGTACTTAATTCAATCGAGACAGGTTACAAACATAAAACTTTCGACTTCTCGAAGAAAATGTATAACAATCAGGAAATAGACGATATTGCCAAATTTACAAAGAACACCGGCCTTCTTAATGTGCTTTGCCAGATGGACTCTGCAACCGATTATTTGCTGGGCGTTGAGGTTGGATTAGATACCAATGCCAGAAAGAACCGAAGCGGTCTATTCCTTGAGAAGATGGTCACTGAAATCCTGAAAGAACTATCCGCCCGGAATTCAGATTTAGCTTTTGTAGAACAAAAGAGCTTCCGGTATATCGAAGATAAATATCATGTTAAAATTCCACCTACTTTGCGAGACCGCAAGTTTGACTATGCTGTTATTAACAAGGGCAAAGCCACCAACATTGAAGTCAATTTCTACAGTGGCACAGGGTCAAAGCCAAGTGAAATTATTAGTTCGTACATAAATAGAGGTGAAGTCCTATCATCAGCTGGTTGGAAATTTGTATGGCTTACTGATGGTCAAGGCTGGAAATCCATGAGGAATCCCTTTCATGTTGGTATTAATAACATTGACTACGTGATAAATGCTTACCTACTAAGAAAGGGATTTCTTGAAAATATTGTTTAACACTTAAACATCGAAGCTCATAAGATAGCTTAAAAATCAGCGAAAGTCTCATAGAGTAGGAGAGGATTACATATGGATGATAATAAAAATAAGGTTATCCCCTCAAAACTAGCACGCATCCCTGTTGGAAAGATACGCAGAAATCCACACAATCCTAGAGTATTTTTTGACCCAGAACCTATGAAAATACTTTTAGAATCAATAAGTGAATTAGGAATACTTGTTCCTTTGCTTATTTATGAAAGCGAAAGAACCGGCGATTATGTCATTCTTGATGGTGAACGCAGGTGGCTGTGTGCAAAAGAGTTAAGCATGACAGATGTCCCAGCAAACGTAATAGAAGAACCTTCGCCAATAAATAATATTCTACGCATGTTCAATATTCACAATGTCCGTGAACCGTGGGAACTCATGCCTACTGCATTAAAACTTGAGGTAATTATACGTCAATTAAATACGGATAGCGAGATTAAACTTGCGAAGATAACTTCACTCCCTCGAAGTACAGTAAGACGTTGCAAGATACTTCTAAGTTTCGATAAGCATTATCAGGATATGATGCTAGCGCCTGATCCGGAAAGAAGAATAAAGCCGGATTTATTTATAGAGATGTATCCTATTTTAGGTTTGATTAAAAGAAAACTGCCCGAGGTTTACGAAGAATTTCCTGGAAATAGTCTCGTAGATATTTTTTTAGATAAGTATTCGCAGAAGAGATTGACCAGTGTTACTGATTTCAGAAGAATAGCAACCTCTATAAGGAATATTGACAAAGGCTTGACTCGAAAGTTTGTCCTGGCTACATTGTTAAGTTTTCTCCGAGAGAAGAAAGCCGATTTAAGTGAATTTATTATCGAGGTAGACGTCTTCCGAGAAGCTCAGTCTATCAAGAGGTCATGCCAATTATTGATACAGCACTTATCGTCGTTTGAAGAATTCCCCACTAATTTAAACGTGGAGATGAAATCAATACTACTAGAATTAAATAGAGTAATCGAAGAAAAACTTGCATCGATGAAGTCCTAAGAGACAACACATGCCAAGTTACATTGATGAACATGATAGTGATATAGAAGAACGCTCTAGTGTTCTTACCTATAAAAATATCACTAAAGGAAAGATAATATCCTGGTTAAAGCAATTTGACGAACCTCATCAATCAACAGCATTAAAAGTCCTTCAACAATTGCGATTTTATGATATTTCTCAAATTCATAAATCATGTAAATCCCTATTTAACATAGTAAAGCAAGAGTGTGGAGATAAACTAGAGGACGTCATTTTCATGGGACTGGGATCTGCAGGTAAAAGCGGAGCATCGATGCTTTACCGATTTCGTCATTCAAATGGAATGCACTCTGCAAAGTATGCAAATATGTTTAAAAATGCGACTGAAGTCACAGCGTTACATAGTAGCTTTAAGGGTACTCTAGTTTTTCTCGATGATTTCATTGGTTCAGGTACTCAGGCAACAGCTTCAATCCTTGATATTGTTTCAATTGCACCCCCAGCAAGCAAGATATTACTGTGTGTGACTGCCGGATATGCATCTGCAATTAATTATGTCTGCAAAGAAGTAGAAAAGGAAATAGATTTTAATATATTCCCGGCAGATTTACTTCAAGAGAATGAGAAGCTTTTCTCTGAAGAAAACACTAACTTTAATCGCGAGGAACAAGAGATATTAAGGAACTATTGTTTACGTACAGGTTCTAGATACCCTTTCGGCTTTCACGACGTTGGTTCCCTCGTAGTTTTTTGTGATTCTGTACCAAATAATACACCCTCTATATTGATTCATGAGGGTGATAAATGGAAGCCGCTTTTCCAAAGGGTCTAACACAATACTTTTCTTACATCCTCAATTTGCTAACATTTTTGCTAACGAACTTTTCACCACCAAAACCTAGAAGTTACTTAGCGGTATAAATCACAGCTAACCAGCCTCTTTTTGTGTAAAGCAAAGAGCCCTAGATGTTTTGGTAGAAAGGGCGTAATGTTAAAATTAGTTATATGCCAGCGAATCTACCGCCACAGTATTTCGAGGCTGAGAAGAAATACAGGGCAGCCAGGGAGCCAGAGGAAAAAATTGCGGCTCTGGAAGCCATGCTTGCCACTATGCCCCATCATAAAGGCACCGATAAGCTTCATGCCGCGCTAAGGCAGAAGATTGCGAAGTTTTCCCAGGAGGC
>Ga0315532_1000143_pt1 | contig 58116 bp, 47 predicted proteins | sample SalMarWE160370MG_FD_203082 | JGI IMG/M metagenome (GOLD analysis project Ga0315532, IMG submission 203082) | Salt marsh sediment microbial communities from the Plum Island Ecosystem LTER, Massachusetts, United States - Salt Marsh Sediment WE1603-70 ...
TTGATGAATGGCTTTCATCCCATTTTATTAATAATCAATCCTTAAATGTTAATATTCAGCTTGAATATATTAACAGTGGATCCGTAAAATATCTTTACGAAATTTTGAAAAAGCTTACCGGATTCGGACGGTCGGGGAAGGATATTAAGATGAAATGGCTTTATGAAGAAGATGATGAAGCCATGCTGGAACTTGGAGAACACTATCGCGATACTGCCGGAATTCCCCTCGAGATTGATATGATTCTGTAAAAAAAATAACAGGGACGCTGCATACAACGTCCCTGCTGTATATTAAAGTAAAATTTTACTATTTCATCAGAAGAGGTATCAGGTCAACAACTCTGCAGGAATAACCCCATTCATTGTCGTACCATGAAAGGACCTTTACCATTTTACCATTCACCAATGTACTTTTTGAATCGAAGATGGATGATGCTGTAGTGTGAATTACATCAACTGATACTATCTCGTCTTCAGTATATTCAAGAATACCTTTCATCGGACCTTCAGCTGCCTTTTTCATTGCATTGTTGATTTCCTCTTTTGTTACTTCCCTGTTCAGGACAGCAACAAGATCAACCAGCGAACCGGTAGGGGTTGGAACTCTTATAGCGAGTCCGTCAAGTTTTCCTTTAAGAGACGGAATAACTTTTCCCACTGCTTTGGCTGCTCCTGTAGTAGTCGGTATCTGCGACAAAGCAGCAGATCTGGCACGCCTCAGATCTTTATGAGGAAAATCAAGTATCCTCTGGTCGTTGGTATATGAGTGTATTGTAGTCATATATCCGATCTCTATTCCAAAGTTATCATTCAGGACCTTTGCAACAGGAGCCAGACAGTTGGTTGTACATGAGGCATTAGAAACACACTGATGTTCAGGTTTAAGATCTTCTTCATTTACTCCAAGAACGATCATCGCATCGATGGTATCTTTTGCAGGAACAGTCAGAATGACCTTTTTTGCACCATTCTTCAGATGATCACCATACCCCCCCCTGGGAGTCTCCCTGGATGTGAAAATACCAGTCGATTCAATAACTACATCAGGCTTCTCTTTCCATGGAATATTTAAAGGATTTTTTTCTGAGTGGACCCTTACTTTTGTACCGTTGACAATAATATTTTCATCGTCAAATGTGACACCGGAAAATCTTCCCTGGGTCGAATCGTATTTCAGCAGATGGGCAAGCGTTTTTGTATCGGTCAGATCGTTGATTCCAATGATCTCAATATCATTTCTTTCAAGAGCAATTTTGAAAACATTACGGCCGATTCTGCCAAAACCATTAATAGCTACTTTAATTTTTGACATACCTATATTATTATATTGGTTAATAAATTGAAATCACAAAAATAATACTTTTATGATAATTGGCAAGTCCTAGAAATTATCCTGTGTAGTTCTTCTCCTGAAAATATTTCTAAGCTTATTTGATTCAGGATCAAGAGGATCGACAACTATTCCGAACCGATAACTTGCAAATAATGAGAAAAACAGGGCTTTATTATCGGAGGTAGCCATTATTGGGATTTTTTGGGTATAACCACTGAGCGAAGCGCCTACTTCGATAGCATGTATCACCTTATCTTCCTTACTATATTCGAAATTGAATCCGCCCTTGACGAATAAGCCGGGCAGAGCTTTCATTTCATCAAATCCCTTAAAAAAGGAGGCTTTGCTGTAAATTAATGAGGGTTCATGGTTCTGAGGATCAAATTTTTCTTCCCTGATCTGATATTCGAAATTTGTTGAGATAGTGTGAAGAACCTTGTAATAGATGGGTTTATATAGAGCAAGCGCCGGACCTGCCGAAATGAAATACCTGACGGCTATTCCGCCAAGGTCAGCTTTTTCGAATAATTCATGCTGATGTCCTATACTGCCTCTGAGATAAACAGCAGTGTTAAGCTTGCCAAAGACAAACGTCCCCTGTGAATATAAGTTTGATTGCTTATACTCCCTGGGATGCTTTAGAGTTCCCAGCTCAATTTCGTAAATACGTTTATTAAGATAATTAATCCTTCTTGCTTCACGGTAACTAAGTCCGAAACCATCTGTGCTAAGAAGAATTGCAAAGGATTTTTCATTCCGGAAAAATATCTTCTGCTGCTCATCTAATTCACCCTGGGCATTCAGAGAAGGGCCACCAATTAATATTGTAACCGCTGTTATAAGCAGCTTTCTCATATCTTATGCTAACTTATAAATTGGTGAAATTAGAATTCGCAGTACGGAAATCAGCCATTATACATCAGACTCAGTTTGTTCAGTATCAGCCTTACTGTAAGCCGGGCATAATTCCTTGTTACAGGAACTGACCACCAGAACTGCTATAAAAGCCACAATAATTAAAATAGCCAACTTTTTCATACCAGATTCGTTAATTAAATACACAAAAATACACTTTTCAATTTAAAAACAATCTTTGTACCAAAAATAAGATTTATTGCAATTATATCATTTTAAAGCAAAATCTTGTCAAAGATCATCATGATAATTAACAAATTAAACTGGTTATTAGTATAAAAGTTATACAAAAAATTCAGCTTTTGACAAAACCTCTCTATTTTTTGATGTATATTCCGGAACTTTTTTTAATTAAGAGTGTTATTCAGTATAAGGAATTTATTACTGAATATGAGCAAGTCAATATTGATAATAACCATTTTAATTTTCTTTACTGTCATGAGCGGGGAGTCTTATTCACAGGAGAAGTTGTCATTCAATGACCTTACAAAAGAGGAATCTTATGTTATCAATAAGAAGGGTACTGAATACCCTTTTACGGGGAAATACACCAATCATAAAGAGGAGGGCACCTATGTCTGTAAGAAATGCGGGGCAGCACTTTATCATTCGACTGATAAGTTTCAGTCTGATTGCGGCTGGCCAGGTTTTGACGATGAAATAGAGGGTGCAGTAAACCGGTTTCCTGATGCTGATGGTATGAGAACAGAGATCGTTTGTTCAAATTGCGGGGCTCATCTGGGACATGTTTTCAACGGCGAGAGGCTTACAGCAAAAAATGTACGTCATTGCGTAAATTCAATTTCACTCGATTTTGTTCCGGCAGAACTTGACCCGGGCAGGTATGGTACCGCCATCTTTGCAGGAGGATGCTTCTGGGGTGTTGAATACTTTCTTCAGAAAGCTCCCGGTGTTATTTCTGTAACCTCCGGATATACCGGAGGTCATGTAAAGAATCCATCCTACAAGGAGGTATGCACTGGCAATACCGGGCATGCGGAAGCTGTTAAAATAATTTATGATCCCGGCAAAACATCATACGAAAAACTTCTCCGGCTTTTCCTGGAAATCCACGATCCGACACAGGTTGGTCGTCAGGGACCCGATGTTGGCAACCAGTACAGATCAGAAATATTCTATATGAATGATGACCAGAAAAGGATTGCAGAAGAAAACATAAATATCCTGAAGTCAAAAGGTTTAAAAGTTGCCACGGAAGTAACAAAAGCATCTGAATTTTTTCCTGCAGAAGATTATCATCAGGATTATTATTTCAACAACAACAAAACTCCCTACTGCCACGGCTACACAAAAAGATTCTGAAAGTGATTCCTTAAAATGAGTCTAAGAGGCGTGTAACTGTTGATCCTGGCGTAGTTGCAAACTACGCCAGGATCATGTCTAAAAGACTAAAAATCACACCATAGCGCTGAGCGTAGTTTTTAACTACGCTCGGGTAATCAGTCCATTCAATCCGTCAGTAACAAAACCACGATTTAAAAAAAATCATGTTTTTTTTTATAAACTCCTGCAAACAATTAACTTTAGGAAGTTTTTTTGATACCTTCTTTAACACATGAAAATAAGAAGAGATTCCAACCGGGCTTTTGCCAGCAGGAAGATAAAAGCCTGGTTGATCATTTCGGGTTTTATAATTTGCGCAATTCTTTTAAAATCAGGCAACTTAATCATTTCGTACACTTCTTCCGACAGATATTGTATGTCGTGTCATATTCATCCCACAGCCGACCAGACCTGGAAACTTTCGACACATTATAATAATAATTCCGGAAGTATCACTCATTGTGTTGAATGTCACCTTCCCCCGGAAGGTCATGGTTATCTGTATGCAAAAGCAAAGCATGGTGTCAAAGATGTTTACGGATATTATTTCAAGGACAGTTCAAAGATCAACTGGGAAAGGAAGAAGCTTCTTGAAGTAGCAAAAGGTTTCGTTTATGAGAAATCGTGTCTTGAATGTCACGAAAACCTTTTTCCTGTCATGCTTTCGGTAGATGGAAGCAATGCACATCTTTTCTATACAACCAGTAACGATCCTCTGAACTGTATCAACTGTCACCTGAATGTTGGTCACTTCGAAAGAAATGTCATCCATACGCATGATACAAATTTTGGTGTTACGGTAACAAAGGATATTACGATTTACACTGAAGCAGCAAAGGTTGACAGGTTTGAAAATTTTACTGAAATGATACCCGGCAGTGGTGTTTCATTTAACATGATTGCAATTCCCGGAGGGACATTCAATATGGGGAGTCCTAATGATGAACCTCTGCGTGATCAGGATGAAGGGCCTGTTCGCCAGGTAGCTGTTTCGGGATTCTGGATGGCTGAAACTGAGGTTACATGGGATGAATATCTTGCTTTTTTCAGGGCAACAGGTTCGCAGGGGAGAACCGAAGGTCAGCTGGTCAACAAAAAAAATGTTGATGCAATATCAGGTCCTACACCACCATGGGGAGCTCCTGACCAGGGATGGGGCAAAGGTTCACATCCGGCGATAACGATGACATGGTATGCAGCCAATGTTTACTGTCAGTGGCTGTCGAAAGTAACCGGGAAAAAATACCGGCTGCCAACGGAAGCCGAGTGGGAATATGCATGCCGTGGCGGAACATCAACACCATATTTCTTTGAAGGTAATCCTGAAGATTTTTCTTCTGAGGGATTTATTAAAAAATTGTTCAGGCCTGATACGGCAAAGATTACATCGAGGATTATATATTCCCTGAACAGCTCATCGAGAACGGAGGAACCATCTTTTGTCAAAGCCAATCCTTTTGGATTGAAAAACATGTCGGGGAATGTTGATGAATTTTGTCTCGACTACTATTCCGCCGATGCTTTCAAGGCAGACACTGTTGAACTGATTAATCCGAAGGGGCCACCCAGGGGCCAGGAGCGTGTGATCAGGGGAGGTTCATTTAAAAGTGATGCGAAAGATGTAAGAAGTGCAGCACGCGACTTCACAAGGACTAAAGCCTGGCTGGTAACCGATCCGCAGATGCCCAAAAGTATCTGGTGGTACTCCGATTGTATTGATGTTGGGTTCAGGGTAGTCTGTGAGGCAGACAGTACTATTAAATAAATAATTGACAAAAAACAGAAGAATGATGCAGGATATCAACAGAAGAAAATTTATCGGAAAAACTGCACTTGCGGGGATCGGATTAGCAGGTGCAGGTGCTGTTCTTTCATCATGTAAACGAAAGAATAATGATCCGCGAATTTTGGGGCTCCCCCCGATACTCAATTTTGCCCCCGGGGGGCAGAAGTTAAGAGCAGGACTTGTAGGAGCCGGAGCGAGAGGTACCGGAGCCGCAATGAATTTCATTAGCTCGGCCTCTGACCTGGAGATAATTGCACTGGCGGACGTCTTTCAGGATAAGATTGATGCATGCCGCGAGAGGTTTGCTTCCTTCAACCTGCCAATTCCGGCCGAGAATTGCTTTGCGGGATTTGACGGGTATAAAAAATTAATAGCGATACCCGAAGTTGATGTGGTTATCCTTGCAACGCCACCGCAGTTTCGTCCCGATCATTTCCTTGAAGCTGTAATGAACAATAAACATGTGTTCATGGAGAAACCGGTGGCAGTTGACCCTGTTGGAATCAGATCGGTTATTTCTACAGGTAAAAAAGCCGAGGCAATTGGATTATGTGTTGTAACAGGCACACAACGGCGGCATCAGGAAGATTATATCGAGACTTATAAGCAGGTAATAAACGGAGCTATAGGAACCATTACTTCAGCAAAAGCTTTCTGGAATCAGGATCATGTATGGTTCCGTGAACGGGAAGAAGGATGGGACGACATGGAATATATGATCCGTAACTGGAATAATTTCTGCTGGTTATGTGGCGACCATATACTTGATACCCATGTACACAATATTGATGTTATAAACTGGTTTATGGGTAAACACCCGGAAAAAGCTATTGGCTATGGAGGGCGTCATCGGCGGGTAACCGGCGACCAGTATGATTTTTTTAGTGTTGATTTTGATTATGGCAACGGAGTAAGCTCCCACAGCATGTGCCGTCAGATCGATAGCTGCGCAAATGGCACCGGTGAACTGATTATGGGAACAGAAGGCTATACCAATTGTGTGAACACCATCTGGGATCTCAAAGGAAACGTGAAATGGACCTTTGAATATCCTAACGACGAGGACGGAAATCCGATGAATGCTCCAAAAATACCACCCTATGTCCAGGAACATATGCATCTGGTTTACGGAATCAGAACAGGTAACTACGTTAATGAGGCTGAACAGACAGCCATCTCAACTCTGACTGCCATTATGGGAAGAACAGCTGCCTATACGGGACGGCTGATCACCTGGGATGAGATTTTCAGATCCGATATGGACCTTGGCCCTTCCAAAGTTGAGTTCGGTCCGGTCGATATGTTATTTGAAATCCCGGTTCCCGGCACACCAGTAATTATTTGATTAACAGAATAATAATTAATAAACTACCAAATTAAATTAAAATGACAAAAAAATCAACAAGAAGAGCATTTGTTAAGCGTTCAGCAACTGCGGTTGCCGGAGCTGTAGTGCTTCCTCAGATCATTCCCTCATCAGTCTTTGGAATGGGAGGTAAGTTGCCGCCCAGCGACAGGATTGTAATTGGTGCAATAGGTACAGGATCGCAAGGTTCGAGTAATATGAGGGATTTCCTGCGACTCAAGGATCAGGTTCAGTTTGTTGCGGTATGCGATGTTGATTCACTCCATCTTGAGAGAGCCGCGGACATGGTAAACAAAGCTAACAGCAACAGCGACTGCCGTACCTATAACGATTACCGAGAGTTTCTTGAGAAAGAAAAACTGGATGCAGTATCCATTGCCCTGCCTGACCACTGGCACGGGATAATCTATTCTGAAGCTGCAAACACAAAAATGCACATTTACGGTGAAAAACCTATATGCCGTACAATTGAGGATGGCAAAATAATCGTCAAAGCCGTTAAGAATAACGACATAATATGGCAAACAGGCAGCTGGCAGCGCTCCCAGCCTAATTTCCACAGGGGAGCTGAACTGGTAATCAACGGCAGAATTGGCAAGATTAACTATATAGAGGTAGGATTACCCGACGGGAATAAAGGTATTGGTACACCGCCAATCCAGGATGTGCCACCTGAACTTGAATGGGATATGTGGCTGGGTCCGGCACTTAAAGTGCCGTACAGGGGTGTTTCACACTGGGACTGGAGATGGATCCTCGACTATTCCGGCGGACAGCTGACTGACTGGGCAGGCCATCATATTGATATTGCTAACTGGGGAGCCGGACTTGAACATACCGGTCCAGTTGAGATCAGCGGTGAGGGAGTATACCCTGTTGAGGGAATATATGACGTACCTGTGGAATATGATTTTAGATGTAAATATGCAAATGATATAGAAATGCGTGTCGCAAATGCTTCCAGGTTAATCAATGGCATGGGAACTACCTGGTACGGTGAGCTTGGGTGGATTCACACAAACAGAGGAAACAGACTTATAGCCTCCGACAGTGAGATACTTCAGGAGGTAATCGGTGAAAATGAGATACACCTTTATAAAAGCGAAAATCACTGGCAAAATTTTATCGATTGTATACGTTCAGGCAATCAAACCATTGCTCCGGTTGATGTAGCATACAGGGCTATCAGTGTTGCCCTGCTTGGTGAAATAGCTATGACAACAGGAGAAACTATCAAATGGGATCCCGAGAAAGAAGAAATAATCGGAAATCCCAGGGCTGCCAGACTTCTCAGCCGCCCCTACCGTAAACCCTGGACATTACCAAACGTTTAAAAGAACATAATGATGAAGAAACAATATTTTATTTTACTTATACTGGCAGGTCTATTGACATTGTTACCAGCCTGCAGAAATAACAGGAAATTCAGAACTCTTATCATAACCGGACAGGGTGATCATGACTGGCAGGCAAGCTCTCCGGCTCTTAAAGAAATCCTCAATCAGACGGGTATGTTCTCTGCAAGGATAATAGTAACTCCTGAAAAGGGTGAAGATATAAGCGATTTTAATCCTGATTTTACAAGGTACAGACTTGTTGTTCTTGATTATAACGGCGATTCGTGGTCTGAAGAGACCAAAACTGCGTTTATCGAATATGTGAGGAATGGAGGTGGTGTTGTAGTATATGGTGAAGCCGGTAACGCCTTCCCCGGCTGGAAAGAATACAACTATATGATCGGTCTCGGGGGAGGAGAGGCCAGAGATGAAAATAACGGACCCTATGTCTATTTCAGAAGAAATGAAATGGTTATTGATACTTCAGCGGGAACAGCAGGTTCACATGGTGAAAGATATGAATTTGAAATAAGGACAAGGATTACCGACCATCCCATTACCAGCGGACTACCTGTCAGATGGCTGCATGGCAGTGATATTCTCTCAAACAGGTTACGTGGGCCTGCCATAAAAATGGATATACTGGCAACAGCTTTTGCAAATCCAAAATACGGCGGTTCGGGCAGGGACGAACCTGTTTTAATGACAATTAGTTATGAAAAAGGAAGAATCTTTCATACTACCCTTGGATATCCTTATGAAGATAGTGGGCCTGCAATGCAATGCCCGGGATTCATATCAACTTTCCGGAGAGGAGCAGAGTGGGCAGTTACAGGTAATGTTACCCAGCCTGTTCCCCGCGATTTTCCAAGCGCTGCAGCAGTGGTTATCAGAGATGATTTCAGGGAAATATCCATTAGTGAGGCAATGGAGAACCTTGCAGATTATAATATGTCAAAAAGCACTAAGTATTTTACAACACTGCAGAGTTATATCCGGCAAGCAGGCGGAGATGAGAAAACATTGCTCAAGTATGAGAAGATGATGGTAAAGGTTCTTGTAAATGATGAAACGACAGTTGAAGCAAAGAAATTACTTCTTCGGGAATTGAGCTGGATGGGTTCAGATTATTGCATCTCTGCAATAGAGGATCTTGCTGAAAATAACGAATTAAAGGATGAAGCGGAATTTGCACTGGAGAGGTTAAAAGCTGAGTAATTTGCTTTGGAAGCTATGCTGTCACTGGTAATTCCGATATTTAATGAAGAGAAGCTGATCGATGAGCTGGTAAAACGTACCATTACAGCTCTTGAATCATTTGTTTCTGACTATGAGGTGATATTTGTGGATGACGGAAGTACCGACTTTAGCCTGAATAAGTTACTTGACTGGCAGCAAACAAACAGAAGGATCAAAGTACTATCTCTTTCAAAAAACTTTGGACACCAGGCTGCATATACTGCCGGACTTGAATATGCAAAAGGTGAAATTGTGGCAATGATGGATGGTGACCTTCAGGATCCACCTGAACTGCTTGAGGAAATGTTTTTGAAAATAAAAAATGCGGATCTTGATATAGTCAGTGGGAAGAAAACAGGCAGGAGAGGTAAAAAAAGACGTAACCTCTACACGGTAATGTTTCATCTTCTTTTCAGGAAGATAGGAGAAATAAGAAGCATGGAGAATTACGGCAATTTTTCGATGATGAAAAGGACCGCTGTTGACGCTCTCCTGACAATGAAAGAGAAGGTGCGTTATCTTCCCGGACTTAGAACATTCATAGGATTTAAACAGGATTATATTGAGTTTGTAAGAGATGACCGTTTGAAAGGTGATCCCAAGATGAGTTTCAGGAAATTATTTATTCTTGCAACAGACGCCATATTCTCTTTTTCGAGGTTTCCAATACGCTTATGCCTGATCCTTGGTACTATAGGGACGATTGTTTTCATGTGTGCCGGATTGTATACTATCATCGCCAAGGCAACAGGAATAGCTGTGGTTGGCTGGTCTTCCACACTGCTCAGTATTTATTTTCTGGGATCAATACAGCTTGTATTTCTGGGTATAATTGGTGAATATGTTTACAGGAGCTATAAGGAATCACAGAACCGCCCGGTTTATTTTGTAAAAAAATATTACGAAGGTGGTTCAGAAGAGTCATGAAGGAGCGAAGGCTTAAACATATTTTTGTATTCTGTTCGGCAATTCTCCTTCTGTTAATGCTTTACGTAAGTAAGGACGCCGGGATTTCTTGTGATGAAGTTCTTCATTATCAGCATTCTGTTGCGGTTTATAATTATTTTGCATCACACGGCGAGGATGTTTCTGCTCTCAATACCCCGGTAACACATCTGAAGTATTATGGCCAGTCGTATGATAACCTTGTCACAATTCTTATCAACTGGTTAGGTATAGACGATATTTATGGTTTCCGCCATATCATGAGCACCCTGGCAGGCTGGCTTGTTATTGTTGTAACAGCAATGTTTGCAATATGGCTGACGGATTACAGGGCGGGTATCATTGTTCTTATTCTCTTTGCTGTTTCACCTACATTCATGGGACATGCTCAGAATAATTTGAAAGACATACCCTTTGCTCTTGGTTATATTGCCGGAGTTTATTATACCCTTAAAATATTGTTTTGTGGCAGGAGAATTTCAATTGGTAACGCCCTGCTGCTGACATTAAGCATAGCATTCTGTATAAGTATTAGGGCAGGCGGACTGATTCTCATATGTTACCTTTTCTTTTTCTTCGTGCTCTATTACATTGTCAGGTACCTTAAAGACAGAGCTATTGATTTTCCGGAAATCGGAAGAAAGATGATCTGGATTATAATCTTAACAGTTGTAGCTTTCTTTGCAAGCATAATCTTATGGCCATTTGCACTTCAGAATCCGGTGAAGAATGTTTTTGAGTCGTACCAGGTGATGGCTCATTTCCCGGCTACTTTCAGACAGATCTTTGAGGGAAAAGTAGAATGGTCGGATTACATGCCATGGTATTATCTTGTTAAATCCATGGCAATTACAATACCGTTGACAGTTTTTTTCGGTTTGTTAGTCTTCACTGTTTTTGCCGGAAGAATATTACTGTCGGATAAGGGATTACAGTATGGATTTATTGTTTTTACCCTTCTGTTTCCTGTTGTGTTCGTGATTATTGAAGATTCAAACCTGTACAGCTTATGGCGACAGTTTCTCTTTCTTTATCCGGGGCTGGTACTGTTAGCTGCCATCGGTTTGATACAAATTCTTAACTTGCACATAAACAAGTATTTGAAGGGGAGTGTTTTTGTCTTTTTTATTTTACTTGCTGTTCATCCGGTAAGGTACATGGTATCAAATCGTCCATATTTTTATTTGTATTATAATCAATTTGTTGGCGGCTTGAAAGGAGCTTATGGTAATTATGAAACTGATTATTATTATGTCAGCCAGACAGAAGCTTCTGAATGGCTTATTGATTATCTTGAAGAAAAAGGTATTACCGATTCTGTCAAAGTCAGGGCAACCTACTCCGTCAACTGGCAATTTCGTAAATACCCATGGATCAGGACATCATATTTCCGGTTTGAAGAGAGAAGCCAGTACGATTGGGACTATGCAATAGTTACGAACAGATATATTCACCCGGATCATCTTAAGAACAATATATGGCCTCCACAAAATGTCATACATGTTGTTTATGCTGATAATGTTCCGGTTTGTGCGGTTCTTGAACGCAGGTCAAAGAATGATTATTATGGGTACAAAGCACTTACTTCCGGAAGGTTTAAAGAGGCGATAACTTATTTTGAGAAAGCGATTCTGACAGATGATAAAGATGAACTGATTTTTTATAATTTTGCAGTTGCTTTGTATAATGATGGAGAACCTGAAAAGGCAGAGTCAGTATTAAAGAAAGGGCTGGAAGTAAACCCGGAGTGCGAATCAATACTGATGTATCTTGGCAATATTGCCAGTGTGCGGAATAATGCAGATGAAGCAATTATGTATTACGAAAAACTTATTGAGATCAATCGCAAATATTTCGAAGCATATGTCGAATTATCGAAGCTTCTGGTTGAAAAAGATATACGGAAAGCACGAACTATACTCAGAACATGTCTGACTATAAATCCTCATTACGTACCTGCCATTAAAGCACTGGCAGATACTTACAGGAAGAGTTCCCCTGAAATTGCAAAGAAGTATGATGAACTTGCAGGTACAATTAAATAAATAAAAAGTTTAATTATGAGAAAAGTTATTTTAATATGCTCTTTTTCAGCACTGTTTATATTTGGTGCAACGATTGCCGGTATTTCTCAGGAGCAGCCTGAACCGAAGAAAGACACGGTAAACATAGATACGGATGCCAAACCGGAATTCTATTATGCTATCGAAGATGAAGAAACTGAATCCACTGAAAAATCCGGGGGTTCGGGAACGACTATAGCGATCATTGCCGGTGCAGTAGTGGTATTGGGTGCAGGCGGTTATTTTCTTTTAAAGAAGAAGAAATAAGATTTTTTCTCAGTGTCCCTCTGTGTCTTCTCAGTGGTCCTCTGTGTAACTTTTTTCTTATTTCACAGAGCAACACAGAGAAGACACGTAGGAACACTAAGTTTTATTTACTTTATTTTTCTTATTTTTCAGACCAGGATCTGGCGGCAGTACTCGACACACTTCTTAACTTCAGCCACTGCATCAGAACCTTCCGGTACCGGGTATTCCAGTTCAATATCAACATGGATCGGCCATTTGTTCTTCTTAATAAGCAGAAGGATGTCAGCTATTGGTGTTTCACCTTCACCCCATGGCATGTTTGTGTTAGGCGGATTGCCTTTTGGTCCGGTTTTATCCTTTAGATGAACACTTATTATTCTGTCGTGCAGTCTTTCGATGATTCCGTTAGGATGAAGGCCTGTGGCACCAAAGTAATGTCCGGAATCAAAATTGAGCATGTTTTCGGGTGACATCTCAAGGAACTTATCGAAGGTCCAGCCGGGTTGTCCGGGTTGCAGATGCTGATGCAGGGCAACTTTTAATCCGTATTTCTGTGCAAAGGGTCCGAGTTTCTGAGCGGAGATATCTCCAATTTCTGTCGATACTGCCTTGGCACCTAATTCTTTAGCGGCTCTAAAAGAATAGTCTATCTCTTCATCTGACCAGTTTTCCGGTGAGAATTTGGCAATATGGATATTCACACCTGCATTGTTGTACATCTTCCGGAGTTCTTCAAATTTATTCATGGGAGCTGAGATACGCCATTGACGTTGTATAGCAGCGTTCTCTTTCATGGTTTTCATGAATGCAGCCCTCTCTTCTTCTGAAGCATCGCGTGGCGGTCGGGCCGGACCCTGTGGTAAGCCTGCAAACTGTTCGGCAACATTTCCCATCAGTTCAATCGAGCTGATACCGGTTTCCAGACAGTATTTGAGAACATCCTCAGCACTGCCGGGCATACTGCGCCAGCTGTAGGTAATAGCACCAACCTGGACTCTTCCGAATCTTGAATCTGGTTTCTTACTTCTTGTTCTTTGCTGTTCGGATCCACAAGTGAGATTGACAGGTATAATAGCAAAAGTAGCTGCAGCAGCCGTAAGCCCTAAGAACTTACGCCTTGATACCTGATTGCCGGATTTTTTTTCTTTTTCCATTTTATTATTTATTAACTGTTAGCATGTGTCTGTTATCAAATGCAGCGTGTCTGAGACACGCTGCTATTATCTTAATCGACCTTTACCCAGACATTTCCATTAGCGTTTGATTTAACTACCGAATGAATGAACTTCATACCCCTTACACCATCATGAACTGTCGGGAACTCTCCGGGTGTGAAAGCCTCACCTCTGATGGATTTGGCTGTACCTTTATAGATATTTGCCAGAGCCTCGTAGATGCCTTCAGGGTGGCCCGACGGCATTGTATGGCTTTCTTCTGCAAACTTCTCATTATAACCATGAGCAGGCTTGTAGATCCTGGTAGGTTCGGTATCGCTCAACATATACAGGTAGTTGGGATTCTCCTGTCCCCATTTAAGGCTTGCTTTGGAGCCATAAACAGCAATAGTCAGACCGTTCTCTTCTCCACCACATACCTGGCTTGAACGTATTACCCCTTTCAGATTTTTTCCGAAGCGGAGCAGAACCGTGCCATCCAGATCCAGTTTGATATCTTCTTTTACGGGATTAAGGTCGGACAGAACCTCTTTGATTTCGAGTCCGGTTGTATATTCAATAAGGTTAAATGCATGTACACCTATGTCACCCATACAACTGCTTGCTCCAGCATGTTTAGGATCTAATCTCCACACACCGGTGATCCTGCTTTCGGTACCATGAATAATTGAATTTATCCAACCCTGGTAGTATTGCGCATCAATACGCTGGATAGTGCCAAGCACCCCTTTGGCAATCAGGTCTCTCATTTGCCTTACCATAGGGTAACCGGTGTATGTATGTGTCAGTGAGAAAGTAAGACCTTTTTCTGCAACAAGTCTTTCGAGGTCGAGAGCTTCTTCCACGGTCATAGTCATCGGTTTCTCACAAACCAGATGAAAGCCATTGATCAGGAGGTTCTTTGCAAAAGGATAATGAAGTGCATTAGGAGTAACAATAGAGACAACTTCCATACGTTTATCAGCAGGTAAAGCGAGTTCTGCTTTAATGAGGGCATCAACGCTTTCGTAACAGCGGTTTATGTCGATCCCCTCCTGACGGGCAAACTCTTTGCTTTTTTCATAATCCACATCAAAAACACCTCCCACAAGTTCATAATCATTGCAGATACGGGAAGCACGGCGATGCGCATCTCCAATGAATGCACCAATGCCTCCGCCGATCATTCCTAGTTTCAATTTTTTCATCAGTATATAATTTAAATTTTTTCGTGTATTTATAGTATATGGTTAACTATCGTCCAATCTTCCTTTCTGGTGGTTTAAGGATTTTACTGCATACTATTCAGATTTTGGTTTACCGACACGGCCGATAAAAAATGAAATAACCACCAGTACGCCGGCAATTATCAATGCAATGGGTAAGCTTTGCTGAACCGTTGATCCAACGCTGAGGTTACCGATAAATTTTGGCACAAATGTACCACCAAGTAGCCCTATTGCGAAAATAATTCCAAAGATAGTACCGTACAGGCTTGAGTCAAATTTTGCAAACGTCACTCCCACAATTGTAGGAAAGATAGGTGCAAATGCAAGACCTACCAGGAGAACTGCAATGATACCCAGAACAGGGCCTTTGGCGATAATCATGAGCAGGATGGCTAAAACCGCCAGGACAGATGTGAAGGTTATCATTTTCGATCCCATGGCAGTCAGGTTTTTAATTGACGCTGACAGAAACCGCCCTATCATCATGGTTACTCCGAACAGGCTCAGTACTATTCCTGCTTTAGCTGCAGTATCCAGATTTGCACTACCTCCGTACAGTTCTTCCATAAGCTTTTTGATCCATGTTCCCATAGATATTTCCAGCGATATATAACAAAACAAAGCAAGGGCTGCAATCAAGACTGCAGGTTTAACAAGCACCTTAAGAACCATTGAGAAATTGAATCCGGTTGAAACCTTTGGGAAGGTTGTTAAAAGAGCAAATATCAGAAAGATAAATGATATTATTGCAATAACAACCAGGGCAGTGCTGTAACCCAGATTCAGTGTTTTAATAATGAAAACAATGAGAAGCGGTGTTAAAATGTAACCGAGTCCGAAAAAACCATTTCCGAAATTACTGGCTCGTGCAGGATCTTTACCCTCAAAAAGAACGATCGGTATCAAAGTATTAGCTACTGTATTTACTGACATTGCCCCTACACCAAGCAATATACAGGCCATAAGTGAAACAAAGAAGCTTGAGGAAAAAGCGAGAATTAACATACTGATACTGATTATAATAAAACCAAGTATAGCAACAGGTTTATATCCAATCTTATCAACAAGCGGGCCAATAAAAAGCTGAACAATACAACTTGTAAGGAACATTCCCATAACCAGGGTTCCGAATTGTCCCGCATTAATATCAAGAGCAGCCATCAGTTCTACTGAAATAGATCCGAGGATAATAAAACAGATTGCCAGTGTGAATGATGACATAAGAGCTACAGTTGCTGTCATTTTGTTCATAGTTTTTCCCTTTCTTTAATAAGTTAGAGTTAAAATGTTAATTGTGGTAGAATATAAAGTATTTCACGCTATCTTGATCCACTCGTGTTTAATATAGCAGCACTATTTTTTTAAAGCTGAGTCAAAAGCAATATCTGAAGGAGAAAAATCAACAGCCTTTACAAATTCACAGGCTTCTTTTGCTCCCTGTTCTCGATCCATACCACTATCTTCCCATTCAACCGATAGTGGACCATTATAACCTATGCGGTTGAGAGCCCTTATTATCTCTTCAAAATTGATTTTGCCACGGCCCGGACTTCTGAAATCCCAATATCTGCCCTTAGTACCAAATTCTGTATGTCCTCCGAAAACACCTGCTTCCACAAGCACATCCGACCAGCCAGCATCTTTCATATGGACATGAAATATCCTGTCGCTGAAAAGGTGAATGAATTCAATATAATCAACTCCCTGGTAACCAAAGTGTGATGGGTCGTAATTGAATCCGAAAGCCGGATGATTGTTAATTGCTTTCAGTGCTTTTTTCGTGGACGCAATATCAAAAGCTATCTCGGTAGGATGAACCTCCAGTCCAAACCTGATACCCATTGTCTGGTAGGCATCAAGGATAGGAATGAAGCGCCTGGCAAATTCAGCGTAACCTTCCTCTATCATCGAAGGGGGGACAGGTGGGAAAGAGTAAACAAGATGCCATATCGGACTACCTGTGAATCCGTTAACGATAGAAATACCGAGCCTTTTGGCTGCTTCCCCTGTTCTTATCATTTCCTTTGCTGCCCGCTGACGAACACCTTCAGGATTACCATCACCCCAGACATAATCAGGCAGGATACTCTTATGACGTTCATCAATGCGGTCTGTGACAGCCTGGCCAACAAGGTGATTGGAGACAGAAAATACTTTCAGCTGATATTTGTCCAGCATTTCTCTCTTCTTCCTGCAATAATCTTCATCAGCTTTATCAACTTCAAAATGATCTCCCCAGCAGGCTAGTTCTAAGCCATCGTATCCGAATGATTTTGCTTTCTGACATACAACTTCAAAGGGTAAATCAGCCCACTGGCTTGTACATAATGTTACTGGTCTGCTCATGAAATATATCTTTTAATTCTTGTTATGAGTTAGTAAAATTATTTCCTAACAAGAATAAAAAAGTTTCCCTTAAAAAGCAAGTAATTTACTCCTTTTAATTTCTTTAACTTTTACCTTCATGTTCAGCTACTACACCTGCTTCAACAATTTACTTTTTATGTAACTCATCTCTCATCCCTGCCCCAAACCTTCTTTAATACATCGCCTATATCACATAGCACTTATAACATCTACAGCTTCGGCACTCTTCCCGTACTCCATGGCGCCCCCATGGCATCAAGTTGTTTATCAAGTCTCTGAAGGTCATTGCCGGCTTGGGTCACTCTGTCAAGTACCGGCGGGAATTCAACTTTCAGGATCTCGAGTTGATCCTTTGCAATTTGTGTTATATTACCGCTCATCCTATAGCTTGTAAACGCGATTTCGCCAAGTCTTTCGGCGAGAGGGACATCAGTGGGAGGTATCTCCTCGGAACTGGCTTTTGGAACCGGACCTCTGAATCTGAACATAATTGCTTCAAGCTCATTTTTTATCCTTTCAGCTTCCTTCATCATCTCTGCTGAAGTGCCTGAAGTCTGATGTATCACCTGCATTATCGCGTTTGCCTTGTTAGTCAGTTCGTTAGTATAACTCATTGTGGCGTAAACTGTTCTTGCATAATCAGATGCTTCTTTGAGCCAGGCAAGCTTGGCTTCCTGATCAGTAGCAGGAAAAGTATTGATATCAAGCGGTTTACAAACAAATTCCACAGGCCCTGCCAAATTCCTGGTCACACCTTTGGCATACATTGAAAGAGTTACCTTATAGTTACCGGGCATAGCCGGTATCCCGTTTCTTCCACTGCCAAGAGGATCAAATTCTGTTGTGCTTACAGGTGAAAAGCCTTCCCACGTGTAGTTCCAGTTAACTCTGTTAACTCCTTTGGATGCAGTTTTAAATATCTTCCTGACAATATTATCCTTCTCGTCGGTGATGGTAAAAACAAGATAGGGTTTGATCTCTTTTTCTTCAGCCTGTAGAGTCAGATAATCGGGTTGAGGAATTTTTTCCCCTTTTTCAAATAGCTCTTTCTCCATTTCTTGGCGAATTTCTTTATCAGTTTTCGGGATCTCCTTAATAAAATAAGTTATTGTTGCTCCATATGGGGGATTGGGGGCCTTGAAATACATAGAGCCCTGATTATCAAAACCATCGGTCTCCACAAACATTTTTGCTTCTTTAACAGGAAAGATATATCCTTCTTTATCAAGAATATCCTTATTAAAATTTCTTATTGGGGAATAATCATCAAGAATAAAGAACCCTCTTCCGAATGTTGCTATCACCAGGTCGGTTTCGCGTTCATGAATTGCAATATCGCGAACCGCTGATGTTGGCAGATCCGATTTGAATTCAATCCATTCATTTCCACCGTCGAGCGAAAAATAAAATCCAAACTCAGATCCCGCAAACAAAAGGTCGGGATTGACCGGATCCTGTTCCAGTGTATGAATTGATCCGTTCTGTGGGAGCTTACCTGTTGCAGATGTCCAAGTCTTGCCTTTATCGGTGCTCTTAAGGATATATGGCTTAAAGTCGTCATTGAACATATTATTAAATGAGGTATATACTATATTCTCATTGAATTTATCGGGCAATATATCGCTTACAAAGGTGTATTCAGGAACTCCGGGAAAGGATGTGATTCTTCTCCAGTTCTTTCCGCCGTCTTCAGTAACTGCTATTACACCGTCGTCTGTACCTGCATAAATAAGATCTTTTTTTACCTTCGATTCAGCCAGTGACACTATTAATCCCCAGAGAGATGTCGAAACATCTTTGGCAACAGCATCAACGCTCCAGTATTTGTCCATCACTTTGAACTGATTCCTGTCTTCATTTCTTGTAATATCGTCAGAGATTACCTCCCAGCTATAACCACGATCGTCACTCCGGAACACTTTGTTTGCAGCCATATAAATCCTTTCTCTCTGGTGAGGGCTGATTATCAGGGGAGTATCCCAGTACCAGCGGTAGGTTTGTTCACCTTTTGGAGGGATAGGTTTTATACTTACTGTCTCTCCGCTCTTTTTATCATACAGGAAGGCATTGCCATACTGGTATTCCGTAAAAACGATGTTTTCATCAACCGGATCGATGGCTACCCAGAATCCGTCACCACCCATGGTGACAAACCAGTCGTCATTCACAACGCCATCACTGTCGGTATTTCTTGACGGACCACCCATTGAATTGTTGTCCTGAGTCCCGCCATATACATTATAGAAAGGTAAGGTATTATCAACATTAACCCTGTAGAACTGCGTTACAGGAAGGTTTGATTTGAAGATATATGTTTTCCCTCCGTCGTAGGTCTCATATATGCCTCCGTCGCCCCCGATATAAAAGTGCTGTGTGTCATCAGGATCGATCCACATAGCATGATCATCCACATGACGCTGATTATTCCCGACACGTGCCCATATTCTTCCTCCGTCTGTCGTAACCTGTGACCTGGTTTCCACACTGTACACCTTGTCGATATCAACCGGATCGCAGAATATTTCGTTGTAATATTGTCCCGAAGAATGGTGGGAGCTCATTTTTTCCCATGAAGCTCCCCTGTTAACTGATCTGAAAAATCCTCCGGCATCTCCCTGTGCTTCCATTATAAGGTAGAGTACATCGGGATTTACAGGGGAAATTGCAAGACCCATACCTCCTATATGCACCGATGGCAGCCCTTTCATTATTTTTTCCCATGTTTTACCGGCGTCTTTCGATTTGTAAACTGCCGACTCGGGGCCGCCGCCAATCTTAGTATATACATGACGTCTTCTCTGTTCGGAAGTAGCATAAATAATATCCGGATTACGGGGATCAAGAACTACATTATTGACACCTGTATTTTCACTGATATCCAATACTTTATTCCATGTCACACCTCCGTCGGTGGTCTTGAAAAGACCTCTTTCGCCTCCCGGTCCCCAGATAGAACCCTCTGCTGCAACATATAAAATATCAGTATTGCGGGGATCGATAGCAATCATACCTATCTGCCTTGATTCCTTCAGACCCATATTCTTCCAGGTTGCTCCTCCGTCTTCTGTTTTATACACTCCGTCGCCATAGCCCAGTTGCCGCTGATGGTTGTTTTCTCCCGTTCCGGCCCAGAGAACATGAGGATTGGAAGGATCCATCTTAAGACAACCAATAGCATAAGCTCCGTATTTGTCAAAAACAGGTGCCCACGTTGTTCCGTTGTTGGTTGTTTTCCAGATATTACCTGCCGAAACAGCTACATATATTTCTGAATGATTTTCAGGATTGACAGCAAAATCGGAAATTCTGCCGGATGCCCAGGCCGGGCCAATGCTCCTGAAGGATAATCCTGCAAATGTTGAGGAACTTATTCCTTCTTCTTTGTTTTCTGGTTCTCTGGTCTGCTCTCTTTTCTTCTGAGCATACAATGTATCTATGCTGATCAGGATTACCGTAACCAGCAAAAGAGAAAGACATTTTTTCATCATAATATAATTTAGATTTTGAAGGGATGATAAACCCCGAAGGGCTCGCCGACGGCAAATCCACATGTTTGAAAACTATATTTATAATGTGTTTGTTTTTATTATACATGTGGGTTTCATAAGTAATATGACCAGATTAGAATTTGTTTTTCAGTTGATGCTAAGATAAGAAAATCATTCCCATCCCATCTATACTTTTTAGCAGAATTTGTTTACTTTGTATGATATTATACAACATAATTTTTATGGCTGATCTAACCAATTTTTTACTTAATCGCAGGACAATCAGGAAATATTCATCAGAGCCCGTTAATGATAAGCTTCTTAATGAGTTGCTTATGGAAGGATGCAGAACTTCCACAACAGGCAATATGCAGGTTTACAGTATTATTGTGACGCGAGATACTAACAGGAAGAAAGAACTTGCTCCTTTACATTTTAACCAGAGTATGGTTATGGAAGCTCCGGTTATACTGACATTCTGTGCTGATTTTAACAGGTTTAATAAATGGTGTCTGCTAAGAAAAGCAGAGCCCGGGTATGATAATTTTCTTTCATTTATGACCGCTGCAATTGATGCCCTGCTTGTGGCACAGACGGTTTGTATTGCTGCCGAATCACGGGGCCTTGGCATCTGTTATCTGGGAACAACAACCTATATGGCTCATAAAATTATTGAAGTATTAAATCTGCCAAAAGGAGTTGTTCCGGTAACTGCCATTACCCTGGGATGGCCTGCCGAACAACCTGAACAGGTCGACAGACTACCACTTGAAGCTATAGTGCATAATGAAACGTATGACGATTATTCTGTTGAAAGAATAAACAGTATCTACAGAGAAAAAGAGGGGAGGGATGATTCACAACAGTTTGTTACAGAGAATAATAAAGAGACACTGGCACAGGTATTTACAGATGTAAGGTACACAAAGACCGATAATATACATTTTTCGAAAATATTACTGAAGGTACTTCATGATCAGGATTTTATGAATAATGCGTAGAGACGCGCAATTTGCGCGTCTCTGATTCACGACCAGTGTGTCATGAACATAATGTGTAGAGACGCGCAATTTGCGCGTCTCTAATTTATTAATATCATGAATGTAAAATTTTTGCCGAAAAGTTGTACGATCGATACATGCATCGATAGTACAAAGATTAACCGATTCATCTGGATCATTCTATTATTATTATTTTCCTGTAATTCAGAACGTCCTGTCGATTATGTTGATCCCTTAATCTGTACACAGGGCGATCATGGCCAGTGGTTACCGGCTGCCCTGGTTCCATTCGGACTTGTTGAACTGTGTCCTGATACATGGCCGGGAAGCCTGACAGCCGATGGAGATTTTGCACATTCAGGATACGATTATTCCGATCATCACATCCGTGGATTCAGTCATTTTCACAGGGGAAGTTCAGGCGGAACAACTATTCATGACAGGGCCGGACTGGTTTCTGTTGTACCTTTCTCAGGGATCCCTGTTGATACTTTCTTCCTGAATCCGGTTCTGGAGATTGACAAAACATCCGAAAAGACAGAAGCAGGTTATTATTCAGTTTATCTTATCAGGGATAAGATACTTGTCGAGTTGTCTGCCACAGTCCGGACAGGTATTCACCGTTATACGTTTAACGGATCAGAAGGTAATAGTATCTTTATCTATGAAGGAAACAGGGGCGGCTCGACAGGTATTTCATGTTTGCAGACTGATGACACCAGCCTTGAAGGTTATGTGGGAAACAAATACTTTGTTATCAGATTTGATAAGCCGGTAAGTAAGATTAAAACCTGGAACGGAAGCCGGCTCGGAGAGGAAACCTCACTTGAGAAACAGGATAATGGCGGAATAATCTGTGAATTTGATGATCTTCAGAACAATACGCTTTTAGTAAAAGTCGGTGTTTCTCTAACCTCTGTTGAGGCAGCCAGGAAAAACCTTGAAGCCGAATGCAGTAACTGGAATTTTAATAAGGTCCGCAGGGATGCGGCTGAATTGTGGAATAATATTATATCTGCTATACAGGTAGAGGGAAGTAATATTAATGATAAGATAATTTTTTATACGGCACTTTATCATACCTGCTTTCTGCCTGTAATTCAGTCTGATGCAGATGGAATATATCCGGGCCTTGATCAACAGCTTCATAAAGCTGAGGAGTATATCCATTACGACGGATTTGCCTTCTGGGATTCATTCAGGACTAAATATCCCTTGTACAGCCTCTTTATACCTGATGTGTATAGTGATATAGTAACCTCACTGCGTGATCTTTATGAACAGGCAGATAACTGGGGAGCCTTACCTGAGAGCAATCATCCACCTCATGGTGTGGACTTTAAAGCAGCCGGCAAGGACAGATACCAGATATTTGCATCATGCCGCCATGAGCACATGTTAATGGTAGTCGCTGATGCATATTTCAAAGGCCTGGTTAAGACGGATATTGAATTGATATATCCTTACATGTTCAGGGAGGTTATGTTGCAGATGACGGAAAAATATGATTCAATCGGCTTCATCCCTTCCAGGGCAGATCAAACAGGAGAGTATTGCTGGGACAACTGGACTCTTGCACAGGTTGCAAAAGCGATTGGCAGGGAGGAGGATTACAATTATCTGATGAGACGGGCTGAATACTGGTGTAACACGTGGGATCCTGAGATTCTTTATTTCCGTGCCCGTGCTGCTGATGGTACATGGCTCGATTTCCCTGAAGATCCGGCTATTAACCGCGAAAAATATACTTATGAAGGCAGCAAATGGCACTGGAGATGGAATGTTATTCATGATGTTCCGTCACTTATCGAAGTATTTCATGGGCCAGAAAACTTTATTAAAGAGCTTGAGTATTTTTTTGATAATGATTTATATACAGCAGGAAACCAGATCGACCTTCAGGCTCCGTTCCTGTTTAATATGGCAGGTGCACCATGGCTTACCCAGAAATGGGTAAGAAAAATTCTTACAGAACCAATTGTCCAGAAATATGGTACTCATGGATTCTTTGCGGAACCAATATATGACAGGGTTTATAAAACAACTCCAGATGGTTACCTTGAAGAGATGGATGACGATTATGGATGCATGTCGGCCTGGTATGCTATGAGTGCAATGGGACTTTACCAGGTTTGTCCGGGTAACCCGGTTTACCAGATGACAGCACCTGTCTTCGACAGGGTCACTATCAATCTGGATCAATCATTCTATAAGGGCAAAGAATTTGTCATCAGGGCGATTAACCTGAATGAGAAAAACATCTATATCCAGTCTGCCACTCTTAACGGAAAACCATTTAATAGATCATCAATAACACATGAGGAAATTGTCAACGGTGGCGAACTGGTTTTTGAGATGGGTGATAAACCAAATACAAACTGGGGCATTGGATCGTAGTGACATTGCATGCAACGTCCCTACGATGTTATTTAAATTCGATTTCCAGATCACATGCGATGGCAACCAGGTCATCTTTGATTGCAGGAACAAGGTTGATACCTTCCTGTATTATTCTTGATTCAGCTTCTCTTTCCGGATCACCGGGGATCAATACACGCTCCTGACCCTCAGCAGGTCTGGCAGCACGGAAAGTCTCTATCCACTGGTCCATTTTTGCTTTAAACTCTCTTGCAGGCTGAAAGGCATCAATCCGCATTGCACCGAAAAAGTGACCTGTACCTTCGCCAACCTTCTCATCCTTCACAGGAAGATATGCTACACTGGGAGGAACAAATGGTCCGAAATTGGCACCGCTGAAGAGTGATGAAAAAATATCCACTATTGCTGACAGGCAATAACCTTTATGACTACCATGCAGGCGATCACCACCCAGGGTAAGCATTGAGCCACCTGATTTCAGAATGGCCGGATCGTCAGATGGTGTTCCTGTTTTATTCTGGACAAAGCCAAAAGGAACTTTCTCCCCTTTCTTTTCGGCGACGGCAAGCTTGCCCCTGGCAATGGGAGTTGTAGCAAAATCGGCCACAAAAGGAGGCTGCCTCAGAGCTGGTATTGCAACGGCAACCGGATTAGTGCCCATCATTCTGGTCACCGAAAAAGTAGGGGCTACAAGGGGGTTGGCATTGGTAAGGCATATTCCGATCATATCATGTTCAAGTGCCATCATTGAATAATAACCTGCTATGCCAAAGTGGTTTGAGTTACGCGTTGCCACCCATCCTGTGCCTGTGTTCTTTGCCTTTTCAATCGCAATCTTCATCGATTTTCGTGCAGCTACCATGCCAACGGCATTATCTCCATCTACAACTGCGGTGCCCGGAGTTTCATAAACAATCCTTACATCAGGTTTAACATTTATCCTCCCGGCTTTCCATAACTCATAGTATTCTTTTATTCTGATCATTCCATGGGAAGCATGATCTCTGATCTCAGCTGCAAGAAAAACATCAGCAATGCTCTTTGAATTCTCTTCACTGCATCCCATCTTCATGAAGACATTAGTGGTAAAATCAAACAGGTAATTGTATGAATACATTTAATCGTTATTGGTTAATTGTTATTGGTTATTTATTATTGGTTAATTGTTATTAGTTATTGCTTTGCCCGCCATAGCTTCAGCGAAGGCGGGGTTATTTGTTATTTGTTTGACCTTTGACCTTTCATGATATCTTAGTCCCTTAGTCCCTTAGTCTCTTAGTCTCTATCTCTCCCCTTCACCCCCTTCCGCTTTGCGGAATCTTCGCTTCGCTTCGATTTCCCAATCTCCTCTTCAACCCCCTTCAACTTTTATCTTCTATCATTTTCTTACTCTTACAGGATATGGAGGCCTGACGGGTTCCTCAGGCGGATTATTCTTGAGTTCCTGGAGAGCAACCTCAATTGCTTTTTCCAGTTGGGGATCCTTGCCATTTATGATATCAACCGGCCATTGTTCTACTTCTATGTCAGGTGCAACGCCCACATTTTCAACAATAAAACCATCTTTTGTCCATATTGCAAGATTGGGTGCGGTAACTGAACCGCCATCGATAAATTCAGGGAATCCCAGTGTTCCCACAAGACCTCCCCAGGTACGTTTTCCGACCAGCGTTCCGACCTTGAATTTCCTGAACATCCATGGTAACATGTCTCCTCCTGAGCCTGCAGTTTCATCAATGATCATCACTTTGGGACCCTGAACTGAGGCGGTGGGAGTCTTCAGATCCATACCATAACGCATATTCCAGTATGATTGGATAGGACGCTGAAGGAGATCAATGTAGTAATCGGCTACCAGTCCGCCACCATTAAACCTTTCATCAATAATGATTGCTTTTCTGTTTACCTGGGGGAAGAAATATCTTTTGAAATATTCGTGTCCCGAAGTGGAAGTATTGGGAACATAGACGTAGGCTACCTGTCCGTTGGTAGCTTCAGTGACCTTTCTGAGGTTTCCTTCCACCCAGTCGCGGTTTCTTAGCGCACTTTCACTTGCAACAGGAACTGCTTTAATAATTCTGGAACCTGTATAATCCGGGTTTGGTCCTATTGTTAGCTCAACAATTTTATCTGCAGTATTTTCGAAAAAACTATAGATATTTTTATCTGCTTTAACGTCCTTACCATTAACTGCCAGGATATATTCCCCCTGTTTTACATTAAGGCCGGGTTCAGTAAGAGGGGATTTAAGGTCAGGATTCCAGTTCAGGCCACCGTAAATTTTCTTTAACCTGTATCTGTTGTTTGATACTTCGAAGTCAGCACCCAGAAGTCCACCTCTTATCCTCTGCGGATTACTAACACGTTCTCCTCCTCCAACTCTGTGGTGTCCGACAGAAAGCTCACTGCACATCCATTGTATTAACCTGTTAAGGTCACTTCTGCAGGCAAGGTCAGCTAGAAACGGAGAGTATTTTGCCTTCATGGCATTCCAGTCAGCTCCATGCATTCCGGGATCGTAAAAATAATCCCGGTTGATTCTCCAGGCCTCATCAAAAATCTGAGGCCATTCAGCCAGAGGATCAATTTTAACCGTCAGGCTACCGGTATTCAGTATTCCTTTTCCTGCTTCTGGTTTTTTACCGGTTGCAGTTATTCCGTAGACCTGTCCTTTCACATAAAGCATCTTTTTCCTGTCAGCGGATACTATGTAACCGTCAGCCTCCATTACTTCGCTGTCTTTACGCTCTTTGATTTCGTATTTATGAAGAGTGGCAGATCCTGAACGTTCAACCGGACGGATTATATACAGGATTTCACCGGTTGCTCCAACTCCCAGATTTGAATAATTGCCCGCCCTCACCTGAACATCAATAATCCTGTCGCGTATGCCATCAATGTCTATCTTCAATATATCGGCTTCCGGTTCTGAAGGAGCAGATTTTTTAGTTTGCTTTCTGGTCTTTTCAGTTGTTTCTTCAGGTTCGGTTTTTTCTTCTTCGGCTTTTTCTTCATCGCTCTCTTTTGCAAAAGGGGAAACAATATCTTTCCGAAGTGTAACGAGGTATATGGATTTTGTCATCCTCATATCCTGACTTGAAAGGTCAAACCAGTTTATGACAGGACCAGCGTCGGTTGAAGCAAAGAAATACATATATTCACCATTGGGATCGAATACAGGTTCTGAAGCATCGCTTAAACCATCTGACACTGCAAAGGATTTTTGCTGGTCAACAGAGTAGAGATATACTACCTTGAAATTTGTTTCTGTCACTTTCGTGTAGAGTATCCACCTGGAATCAGAAGACCAGTCGCTGAACATTTCTCTGAAGGCTCCCGGGATGTATAACTCATCCGTGTCAATCTTCTTAATTCCTCCCGAGGTAATATCAATCAGGTATAGATTTTTTCCATTATCAACATAGCAGATCTTTTTGCTGTCGGGAGACCATTCAGGATGTGCATAAAAGCCTGTTCCTGTGAGTTTTATGGTTTTTGCATCTCCCTTACCGTCCTGGGATTTTATATGAAGTTCATATTCTCCTGATGCATCGGAGACATATGCTATCAATTTGCCATCGGGAGACCATGAAGGATATTTTTCGTGTATATTTGTTGAAAGAGTCAGATTTCTGGGATCTCCTTTCTCACCGGGAAGCGTAATGATATCACCTCTGTAATCAAAAACAGCCCTTGCACCTGTCGGCGAGATTGCAACACCACGTATATAGGAATTACCCTGTACAAACCGGGGACGGAGTTCAAGCAGGTCGGCTGCAATTCCAATATTCAGCTTGTTTGATGTGTTTGATTGTATATCAAACCCATACAGGTATCCGCCGTGCTCGAAAATAATCTTTTGGGCACCTCCGGAAGCGTTAATAATCGGGAATTCTTTGAAAAACGTTAGCTCTTTAATTTCAGTTGTTAAAACATCATAAGAAAAGAGGTTAAACTCTCCATTCCTGTCGCTGATAAAGTAAACCTTATCACCGATCCATATCGGATCTGCATCATTACATCCCTCTGTGGGTTGTGGGATTTTTACCACCGAGTGATCACTGAATGAATATATCCAGATATTTGAAATTCTACCGCCCCGGTAGTTTTTCCACTGCTGGTAAGCCGGAGCCAAAGGAGTATAAGCAAGGTGTTTACCATCGGGAGAATATGATGCATAATATCCGTTTGGTATCTCAAGTTGTTCAGGATAGCCTCCCTTTATGGGTACAAGGAAAAACTGGTTAAACCTGGTAGTGAAGACTGCCCGTTGAGAAGCAAACAGTACAGAAGCTCCGTCAGGAGTAAATCCTCTTACAAGATCATTTCCAGGATGCCATGTCAACCTGGCAGGTACTCCTCCTTCAACCGGAACAATATATACGTCGGTGTTTCCATCGTACTGGGCACTGAAAGCTATAAGCTTACCGTCAGGGGAAAAAACCGGGTCCGATTCAACACCTTCATCAACAGTCAGTCTTCTGGGATATGAACCATCAGAATTTGCAATCCAGAGGTCTTCAGCATATATAAATGCTATATGATTTGCACTGATTGCAGGTTGTGCAAGCATTCTTGTGTCTTTAGTATCTATTCCAAACGATTTGGTTCCAATAAATACAAGCAACACTGACAATGAGACAAAAAAGGCAATAATTCTTTTCATAGGTATCTCTTTTATTAGGTTATTTATTAATAATAATAAAGAAATTTATTTAAAAATCATCCAACCTGAAGCCCGAAGCCCGAATCCCGAAGCCTCATACCTGATGCCTGTAATTATGATTAATACCAGCCTGCTGAGTAGGAGTGATAACTAGTTCATTAACACATACATGTGCAGGCAGAGTGACACAATAGTAAATTGCATCGGCAATATCTTCAGCTGTAAGAGCCTCTATACCCTTATAAACATTTCCGGCCTTCTCGTTATCGCCTTTGAAGCGAACTATTGAAAACTCGGTTAAAGCCATACCGGGTGCAATATTGGTTACTTTTATGTTATTACTGAGAAGATCAATCCTCATCGATTTTGAAAGAGACTCAACTGCAGATTTTGTTGCACAATAGATATTTCCGAATTCATAAGCCTCCTTGCCTGCAATTGAACCTATATTTATAATGTGACCTTCACCCCGGGCAACCATGAGTGGAGCAACTGCTCTGGTGATATATAACAATCCCTTTATGTTTGTATCGATCATTCTTTCCCAGTCGTCAATATTACCGGCATCAATATGATCAAATCCAACCGCCAGTCCTGCATTATTAACAAGAATATCAATTTTTTTCCATTCATCAGGAAGCGAATCTATTACTGAAGCCACAACGGCTCTGTTACTGACATCAAAATTAAGTGACAGTACGTTGTTTCCGAAAGTCTGCAGTTCACTTTCAAGTTCTTCAAGTCTGGATTTCCTGCGACCGGTAATGATCACATTATACCCGTTTCGTGCAAATTTAATTGCTGCTGCTCTTCCAAAACCGGCTGTGGCTCCGGTTATCATTATGGTTTTTTTCATTTTTTAAGAATTTTATTATTTAACGTAAAAATAAAAATTTATTTTTTATAAATTCATACCAGAAACGTTGTTGTAGAGACGGGTCTCAGACCCGTCTCTACAACAACATTAATTTTATTTGTAATGGAAAACCATCCGCAGGATTTGAAGGAAGATAAAAAAGCCATAGTCGGTTCGATGTTTGATTCGATTGCATGGAGATATGATTTTCTTAATCATCTCCTTTCTTTTGGCATTGATCGTTGCTGGAGACGTAAAGCTGTCAGGATAATCTCTCAGACGCACATGAACTCAGAAATACTGGATGTTGCTACAGGGACGGGAGATCTGGCAATTGCTGCAATGAAAATCAATCCGGTAAGGATCGTCGGGATAGATATTTCCGGTAAAATGCTTGAAGCCGGAAGAGAAAAAATCAGGAGATTACAGCTATCAGACAAAATAGAATTTATTACGGGTGATTCTGAGAACATCCCATTCCGTGACAGGAGTTTCGATGTTGCTATGGTGGCATTCGGTATAAGAAATTTTTCAGATCCTGCCTTAGGACTATCTGAGATGAACAGAGTATTACGTGATGGAGGACTTATTATGATTCTGGAGTTTTCAAAACCTGACAGACTCCTGTTCCGGAAGATCTATTATTTCTATTTCCTGAATATTCTTCCGTTTATCGGTGGGATATTTTCGAAAGATAAGAATGCCTACAGGTACTTACCTGAATCTGTAATTGAATTTCCGGATAATGAGGAATTCAACAGTCTGTTAACTAAAGCCGGATTTTCAGGGATAAGACATAAAAAATTAACAGGAGGAGTTGCTACTATTTATACCGGGTTCAAGTTCTCAACGCAATAATTATTATTCAAACCAGTTTATTATTTTGTACCGGCAAAGATTCAAAATAGCGGCTTGACGAGACCTTTTGTATATATAGTATTAACTGGCTTTTTGTTACTGATTCCCTCCATCAGCTATTGCCAGAAACAGAAACCTAAAAACGAATCCTGGTATGATGATAAGCTGTTGCATTTCGGATTCAGTATCGGTATTAATGCTATGGATTTCAAAACTACACCCTCCCAGACCTATCTCGAGATAGACTCTCTCTATCCTGAAGTGAGTCTCCTTAATCCCGGGATCAATATTCAGATCGTAACCAACTTCCGGCCAGCCAGGTACTTTGATATCAGATTCCTGCCGGGCGTCTCCTTTGGCCAGAGGAATATCCGGTTTTACAAAAACCAGGTTCTTGTTAATGAACAGCAAAGGATAGAATCCTCATTTCTCGAATTTCCGTTATTGTTAAAATATAAAGGAGACAGGCTGAATAACGTCCGGCCCTATGTTATAGGCGGCCTGAACTACCGGTATGACCTGGCAGGCAAAAAAGACTATGATGATGACAAACCTATTTATCTGCGGCTTAAAAGATCTGATCTCTATTATGAGTTTGGAGCAGGTCTCGATTTCTACCTCACCTTTTTTAAGTTTTCTGTTGAACTGAAAATGTCAAGTGGCATAAGGGACGTGCTGGTCCGGGATCCGGCTCCCGGGCATCCTCAATATTGCAATGCAATAGAGAAGATGAAGTCTCAGATATGGATACTTGCATTTCATTTTGAGTAGAGATGGCAAATTATTTCCAGGTATCCCGTGACTCAATTTGTCTTGCGTAATTGGAGACACTGTAATAAATTTACAGAAAAAACCACTGATGACAGATTCATTCATACTTGGATTAAGCAGCGGTTCAGCCTGCCTGTTAACATGTGGAATGGTAATGTTCCCATATCTTATGGCAGGTTCGGCAGGTGTGAAAAGAATTGCAGTCGATGTATCCGTTTTTCTGATCCGGCAGGAAGCCTGGCGATTCTTGTGACATTTTCAGGTATGAATGTTCCATATTTCCTGATGCATTACACAGGTAAAACAGATAGACTCAGGGCAGTGCTATTTATAATCTTTGCCATTTCACTTTCATTCACCCTTATAAACAATATGTTTGAGTTAATAAATCAATGTCCTCGTCGTGCAAATTCCGAAAGCACTATCGATGCCGCCATTCCTACATTTAGAGATTCGATTCCCCTGGTGTGGGAGGTAAATTTAGGGATGACAAGCTTTGTAGTCACATATGGCATCAAATCATCGGAAATTCCTTTTGATTCATTACCCAGAAGTATAACTCCATTACTACCAAGAGGGTGCTTATAAATTGACTCTCCATCCAGCACGGTTGCATAAACCGGGATTCCTCTTTCCCCTGCTGCTTTTAAAAATTCTCTGAGATCATAATAGTAAACCTGGACATTAAGAAGAGCTCCCATCGTAGCCTGGACTACTTTAGGATTGTAAACGTCGACACAGTCTTCGGAGCATACAATATTCTTAATACCGAACCAGGCTGCTGCCCTTATTATTGTTCCAAGGTTGCCAGGATCCTGAATAAAGTCGAGAGCAAGACTTAAATACTTTAGTACTCTGGCAGGTTGTATTTCTTCCTTTTCCATCTTAATGACGGCAATTGCATTATGAGGTGTATTGAGACAGCTTATTTTCTTAAGTTCTTCATAACTGACCGGAACGATTTCATCGATTTTGTTAACCGATTCCTCGGCAATACCGGAAATAAACTCAGGTTTGGCAAAAAGACTTGTTATTTTCCTACCGGAATTCAGAAACTCTTTAACAAGCTTATCCCCTTCAATAATATACAACCTTTCTTCGTCTCTTACTTTTTTCTTCTGCAGTGAAACGAGAAATTTTACTTTATTCCTGCTAATCATGGGAGGCTGAATTAACTATTTTTTTACAACTCAGGCATGAGGACACAAAGTTACGCGAATTTTATTGATATATTTGCCTTGCATATCGGTATCCGGATTTTGAATAAAAGAAGCTCAAATAGAAGAATTTCTCTTCAGAGATTATCTCTCTTACTAGTTATTTCAGCATTTGTGGCATATTCCTGCAACCCCACGAAGTATGTTCCTGAAGGAGAGACACTTCTCAGTAATAACCATATCGCAATCAGCAAGGAAGGGATTAAAAAGAGTGATCTGGTTCCTTATATCAGGCAGAAACCCAATAAGAAAATTTTTGGAGCAAGGTTTCATTTGGGATTATATAACCTGTCTAATATCAATAAAGAAAAATGGCCCCACGGATGGTTAAGGGAAATAGGAGAGGAACCGGTGATTTTTGATCCTTATGCAACATCTATAAGTAAGGAACAGATCAAATCATATATTGCTTCAAAGGGTTACTTCGACAGTAAAGTAGCGGAGACCATTGAAACCATAAAAAGAAAATCTGAGGTTTATTATAATGTTGATCTTCGTTCCCCCTATACCATCCGAAACCTGTTTTACGAGATTAACGATACTACAATACAGAAGCTTTTTTATTTCGACTCAGTTAATTGCCTTATTGACAGGGGTAAACCATACGATGTGGATGTCCTGCAGGCTGAGAGACTGAGGTTTGAACGATTTATAAAAGACCATGGATACTATGGATTTTCAGGGGATCATATTTACTACAGGATCGACAGCACTATCGGTAACAGGGAGGTAAATATTTACTACGGGATCAAGGATTTCATGAAACTGGACGAGAATAACAGGATTATTCAGGTTCCTCATTCGATGTACCGTGTAAAAAACGTATATATTTATCCCGATTTTGTACCCAGAGATGCTCTGGAACGGGGTGAAGATTATTTCAGAAACCTCGACACAATAGACTATAAGGGATATTATTTCATTACCGGTAACAGTAAACCAGAGCTGAAATATGATTTAATTATCCAGTCGCTTTATATTAAACCAGGTTCAATATTCAATGTTACCAACACTGAACAGACGCAGGCACATCTCCTGGGATTAAAAGTATACCGGCTGGTAAACATTTATTATGAAGAGCCTGATAATGCTGAAACGGCCAGTGGCTCAGGTTTGATGCTTAACTGCAATATTCAGCTAACACTTCTCAGTCAACAATCATTCAGGATTGAAGTTGAAGGTACTAATTCGGAAGGTAACCTTGGCGGTGCATTGAACTTTGTTTACCAGCACAAAAACCTTTTCAGAGGGGCTGAACAGTTAAACCTTAAGCTTAAAGGGGCTTATGAAGCTCTTTCACAACAGGATAAGAAACTCCGGAATACGCAGGAATATGGTGTTGAAACAAGCCTGCATCTTCCAAAGTTCCTGTTACCATTCCTTAAAAAGGAAGATTTCATAAAAAAATATAATCCCACTACAACTGTTCTGGCTGCCTATAACTATCAGAACATGCCCTTTTACACAAGGACGATGGCTAATGCAACCTTTGGTTACAACTGGAATGCCCGTAATTACCAGACTCATATTGTTAATCCTGTTCAGCTGAACTTTGTAAAGTTGTTATCAATCGATCCAACTTTTCAGTCAAAGATTGATTCCTCTTCATACCTTGCTTACAGTTACCGTGATGTAATGATCCTTGGAGGTAATTATTCCTTTATTTTCAATAATCAGAAAATTCAGAAATCAAGAGACTACTGGTTCCTCAGGATAAATGCTGAAGCAGCCGGAAATCTAATGGCAATGGCAGGGAAATTAACCGGAGCTGACAAGACAGATGGCAGTTATTACATCTTTGGCCAGCCTTTTGCACAGTATATCAGGGCTGATATTGATATCAGGTATAATGTAATTCTGAATGATGCAAGTTCAATGGTCTACCGGGGCTTTATCGGTGCTGGTATTCCTTATGGTAATTCAAAAGCGATACCGTTTGAAAAGCAATATTTCGGCGGAGGAGCAAATGGCATCAGGGCCTGGCAGGTAAGATCGCTTGGTCCCGGATCTTATGTTCCGGATGATACCGGGTTCCTGAATCAGACAGCAGATATCAAGCTTGAGGCTAATGTTGAATACCGGTTTAAACTCTTCTGGATACTGGAAGGCGCACTTTTCTTTGATGCAGGCAATATCTGGTCCTTCAATGCTGACATCGCCAGACCAGGATCGCAATTCAGTTTCAAAAATTTCTATAACGACATTGCCGTTGGTACAGGCATGGGTCTCAGATTCGATTTTAATTTTGTTATCGGGAGGTTAGACCTTGGTATGAAGTTAAGGGATCCTTTGTTATCAGACGGATCGAGCTGGATATTCCTGAACAGGAACTATAACTTCAAAGACGACTTTACACTTGTTGTGGCTATAGGTTATCCTTTCTGATACTTTCATTTAAACAAAGTTGCTGGTTGTTGAGGCCCCGCGTTGCGGGATAAACTCCGCCGAAACTCCGTGAGCAAAGCCTTTCGGGACTTGTTGCTTGTTACCGGTTGCTGGCTATTTGATGATAATAAACCCAGCACCTTTTATCCGCTGAAGCTTTAGCGAAAGCGGACAGCACCCAGCAAATTAATCCAGTAAAAAATTCTTCTCTGGTTATCCGGTTAATAAGCCAAATTGCTTATATTGCAGCAGAACTGTCTCACTGCATTAGTTTATTTATGTTTATGGATTTTTCAAGAGTGCCAATTAGAAACTGGTTTGGTTATACCAGAAGGGAGAGAAGGGCAACTTTTATTCTGCTCCTGATCATCCTGGTGGTAACCGGAGTAAGATATATCTTTCCGGTTAAGAATAGCTCTATTGAGGAACTATCGGCAAGCTTCGCATATGCATCGGATAAGAGCGATGCAGATAACGGGGTTATGACTGAATCTCAGGAACAATGGGGAGTATTCAGGTATGATCAGCAACAACAACTTCTGGATATTAATACCTGTGATTCCGCGGCGCTGGAAGCGCTTCCGGGTATTGGACCCGTTTTGTCTGTCAGAATAATTAAGTTCAGGAACCTTCTGGGTGGTTATGTCTCGGTAAGTCAGCTCAGGGAGGTTTACGGACTTAATGAAGAAACATACGAAATGATTGCCGGAAGGATTTTTGCTGACACCTTAAAAGTCAGGAAAATCAAAATTAACAGAGCTGAATACAAAGATCTTATACGATTGCCGTATTTTGACAGGTATGAAATTACAGCTATACTGAAGTACAGGGAGCTTAAGGGTAGCATAACAGGGATGAGAGATCTTACTGAAAATAAGCTTGTTGCAGTTGAAAAGTCAGATAAGATCAAGCCTTACCTGGATTTTGGAGAGTGAGAGGGAGTGTTTCTTCCCATTAGAATATACCCCGAATGGTTTGAAAAATTCCTCCATATTATTTGCAAATCTTCAAAAAAATCATTATCTTTAGTAGATAATATGTTCTGTTTAATCGGGTCTTCATTAAGTGTTAATTATCAAAATATGTCAGCATGTAGAAAATTTAATCTTTAAAGTTTTGAAAAGAGTTTTTCAGTTTTTATCTTTGCGCCTCATTTAAAAATTAATATTAAATATGATTATTGTACCATTAAAAGAAGGCGAAAACATTGAGAGAGCTCTAAAGAAGTTCAAAAGGAAATTTGAAAAGACGGGAGTGATTCGTGAATTACGTTCACGTCAGGCTTTTATCAAGCCTTCAGTACGCCGGAGGGAAGAAATTAAGAAGGCTAAGTACATTCAGAAGATGCAGGCTAGTGAAGATTAATTCACCTGGCTGGATTGGATAGTTTTTAGTATAACAGATAAGGGGTTCCTTCATGAGACATAAGGAATCGTTCTTACAATATCTGCAAACAGAGAAGCGGTATTCACCGCATACTGTAAGGGCATATTTAAACGATCTGGATCAGTTTTTTTCTTACTTATCAACCCTTAATTCAAAGGTTGATCCCCAGGTTATTACTTCGCATGATATAAGGTCATGGATAGTCAAAATGCTCAATGAAGGCTATTCGACTGTCAGTGTTCACAGGAAAATTTCGTGTCTGAGGGTATTTTACCGGTTTCTAAGAAAAGAGGGGGTGGTCAGGCATGATCCCCTGGAAAAGGTTGTTCTTCCTAAACGAAAAAAGAGACTGCCGGTATTTGTGGGAGAGGAGGCCCTTGACAAACTACTTGATGAATATGATTTCGGGGATGATTACAGGGGCATACTTAACAGAACGATCATCGAAATGCTGTATGTAACAGGAATGAGGAGGTCGGAACTGACAGGTCTGAAAAAGCACGATGTTGACCTGGCAGGTGCAACAGTTAAGGTGACCGGTAAAAGGAACAAGCAGCGGATAATACCTCTGGTCAGATCCTTTACATCCCGACTTGAAGAGTTTATCAGGCTAAGGGATAAAAGCGCGGGGACTGGCTCTGACGGATGGTTTTTTGTTACCGCTAAAGGCAACAAATTATATGATAAATATGTTTACAATATAGTAAGGAACTACCTGGCCATGGTTACTACCATAGAAAAGAAAAGCCCGCATATTCTAAGGCACACTTTTGCCACTCACATGCTCAATCGTGGTGCTGATCTTAACTCTATCAAGGAGTTCCTTGGTCATGCTAACCTTTCAGCCACACAGATTTACACACATAATACATTTGAAAAGCTAAAGAAAATATATAAACAGGCTCATCCAAGAGCTTAATTATTAATTAAACAAACAGGAGGTACTGCTATGAACATTCAGATTCACTCAGTGCGGTTTGATGCCGACAAAAAGCTAATTGACTTTGTTCATCAGAAGTTGGGAAAGCTCACACAGATTGGTAATGGGATTGTAAATGCTGAAGTGTACCTGAGGCTTGACAAGGATCAGGACAGGGAGAACAAAATTAGCGAAATTAAGCTGGATTTATCAGGTGGTCCTTTATTTGCAAAGAAGCAGAGCAAGACATTCGAAGAGGCGACAGATCTTGCAGTTGATGCACTTAAAAAACAAATTTCCAAACATAAACAGAAGAAGAGGGGGTTGTGACATTTTAAGCAGCAAAAAAAGTACGATTTATTTTGATAAATGAAATATAAATTCATACATTTGCAGACCGATTTTTGAGGGTATTTTGCACTCTCACGGTACGTTCTTTAAATTGCCGATGTAGCTCAGTTGGTCAGAGCAGCTGATTTGTAATCTGCAGGTCGGGGGTTCGAATCCCTTCATCGGCTCTTGAAGGAGTGGTGAATGTGTGTCTTGAGAGTTGGACTCTGTTTTTGGGGGGAGATACCAAAGCGGTCAACTGGGGCAGACTGTAAATCTGCTGGCAAATGCCTTCGTAGGTTCGAATCCTGCTCTCCCCACTTAAAACGGTCAACGATAATATAAATCCGGAATAATAGAAGTGATCCGGTTCGTAACAGACAATATTAAGCGGGAGTAGCTCAGTTGGTAGAGCATCAGCCTTCCAAGCTGAGGGTCGCGGATTCGAGTTCCGTCTCCCGCTCACTTTTTGATGCCAGAGTAGCTCAGAGGTAGAGCACTTCCTTGGTAAGGAAGGGGTCAGGGGTTCAATTCCCCTCTCCGGCTCAACGACAGATGTAACATTAGACACGATAACAGATAAACTTAATTTAATATTTAATACGCTTGGAGTTATGGCAAAAGAAAAATTTGACAGGTCGAAACCGCACGTAAATATTGGCACAATTGGTCATGTTGACCATGGTAAGACCACTTTAACGGCAGCCATCACTATGGTCCTTGCCAAAAGAGGTCTCTCAATAATCCGGGATTTTGACTCAATTGATAATGCTCCCGAAGAAAAAGAGAGGGGTATTACCATTAACACTGCACATGTTGAGTATCAGACAGCTTCACGTCATTATGCACATGTTGACTGTCCGGGTCACGCCGACTATATCAAAAATATGGTTACAGGTGCCGCACAGATGGATGGAGCAATCCTTGTAGTTGCAGCTACGGATGGTCCAATGCCACAAACACGTGAACATATCCTTCTGGCACACCAGGTAAACGTCCCGAAAGTGCTGGTATTTATGAACAAAATAGATCAGGTTGACGATGAAGAACTCCTCGATCTTGTTGAAATGGAAGTACGTGATCTTCTCAACTTCTATGATTTCGACGGAGACAATGCTCCGGTTATCCGCGGTTCAGCTCTCGGTGCCATGCACGGTGAAGCTAAGTGGGAAGAAAAAGTTGTGGAACTGATGGATGCCGTAGATGAATATATACCTATTCCTCCACGCGATAACCAGAAACCTTTCCTGATGCCGGTTGAAGACATTTTCTCCATCACCGGACGTGGTACTGTTGCAACAGGCCGTATAGAAACAGGTGTAGTGGTAACAGGCGAAGAACTTGAAATGATTGGACTGGGTGCTGAAAAACGTAAAACAGTATGTACAGGAGTTGAAATGTTCCGTAAAATACTCGACAGAGGTGAAGCTGGGGATAATGTTGGACTTCTCCTTCGCGGTGTTGACAAGAAGGAGATAAAAAGAGGTATGGTCCTCGCCAAACCGGGCTCAATAACACCTCACACCGGGTTTAAAGCTGAGATATATGTTCTGAAAAAAGAGGAAGGTGGACGTCATACTCCGTTCCATAATAAGTATCGTCCACAGTTCTATCTTAGAACCCTTGATATTACAGGTGAGATAGCTCTTCCTGATGGAACTGAAATGGTAATGCCAGGTGATAATGTAACAATAACAGTTAATCTTATCTATCCGGTTGCTATCAACGTGGGTCTCCGGTTTGCTATCCGTGAAGGCGGAAGAACAGTAGGTGCTGGACAGGTTACTGAAATACTTAATTAAAAGTTTTGGATATACAGCAGGCAGTGGCATCCTGATGCATCAGGATGCTGATGTATCGGGATGCTGCCATCACACGGGTGTAGCTCAGTTGGTAGAGCACTGGTCTCCAAAACCAGGTGTCGGGAGTTCGAGTCTCTCCTCCCGTGCAAAAACATTGATCAGATGAATTTAAAAGGATATATTCGGGAAGCATTCACAGAACTCGTACATAAAGTAACATGGCCAACCTGGAGTGAACTGCAGAATAGCGGCACCCTCGTTCTGGTCGCTACATTGATCATTGCACTGATAGTTGCTGCTATGGATTTTTCTTTTAGCAGAATTATGGAATTCATTTACGGTTTATTATACTAAACAGGAGAGTCGTCAGGATGAGTGAGAATGTTAAGAAGTGGTACGTACTTCGAGCAATAGGGGGGAAGGAGAAAAAAGTAAAGGAATATATCGACAGCGAAGTCGTCCGTCTTAAGCTTCAGGATTTTATATCACAGGTCCTTATCCCTACCGAAAAAGTTTACCAGATACGATCAGGTAAAAAAATAAGCAAGGAGAGGACATTCTTCCCGGGATATGTACTTGTTGAAGCAGTACTTACTGGTGAAATACCACATCTTCTGAGAAATATTCCGAATGTGATCGGGTTTCTTGGATCCCAGGATGGAGAGCCAGTCCCTCTCAGAAAATCAGAGATAAACCGTATTCTGGGGAAGGTAGATGAACTGAATGCAAGCGATGAGGAACTGAATGTACCATTCTTCGTGGGTGAAACAGTGAAAGTAATCGATGGCCCGTTCAATAGCTTTACCGGAATTATCGAAGAGGTTAATGATGAAAAGAAAAAGCTCAAGGTGATGGTCAAAATATTTGGCCGTAAAACACCCCTTGAGCTTAGTTTTATGCAGGTTGAAAAAGAAAACTGACAGAAGATATTGATAGTTATAATATTTATAATGCTTCCTGAATAACTGTCAAGCTCGTGCAATAAACAAGCAAATATTAAATTATGGCAAAAGAGGTTGCTGGAATTATTAAGTTACAGATTCGGGGCGGAGCAGCTAATCCATCTCCACCTGTAGGTCCTGCTCTTGGATCAAAAGGTGTAAATATCATGGATTTCTGTAAGCAGTTTAATATGAGAACTCAGGATAAAGCTGGAAAAGTAATACCGGTCGTTATAACTGTTTACGGCGACAAATCTTTTGATTTTGTTACCAAAACACCACCGGTTGCTGTTCAGCTTCTTGAAGTTGCCAAAACAAAAAAAGGTTCGCAGGAACCCAACAGAAACAAAGTGGCATCAGTAACTTTGAATCAGGTGAAAACAATTGCTGCTGATAAAATGGTGGATTTAAACTGTTTTACACTGGAGTCTGCTGTAAAGATGGTAGCCGGAACCGCACGAAGTATGGGAATCACCATCAAAGGAGAATCCCCTGTAAAAAACTAATTTGAAGAAGAAATGACTAAACTTACTAAAAACCAGAAGTCTGCCCTTGAGAAAATTGAAAAGGACAAGCTTTATACATTGTCAGAAGCATCTTCTCTGGTTAAGGAAATAACCAGAACCAAATTTGATGCTTCAGTCGATCTGGATGTAAGGTTAGGTATCGATCCAAGGAAATCCAACCAGATGGTTCGCGGTGTTGTTTCTCTTCCTCACGGAACAGGTAAACAGACGCGTGTTCTTGTGCTCTGTACCCCCGAAAAGGAAAAGGAAGCTTCAGAAGCCGGTGCCGATAATGTGGGTCTTGACGATTTTATCGAAAAGATCAAAGGAGGTTGGACAGATATTGATGTTATCATAACCATGCCATCCGTAATGGGGAAAGTCGGTCAGTTAGGCAGAATTCTCGGTCCGCGAGGACTGATGCCAAACCCGAAAAGTGGTACTGTTACAATGGATATTGGTAAGGCTGTTAAAGAAGTTAAGCAGGGCAAGATTGATTTCAAGGTTGACAAAAGCGGAATCATTCATGCCTCAATCGGAAAAGTCTCATTCGAACCTGAAAAGATCGTTGAGAATGCAAGGGAGTTTATTCATATAGTAAACAAACTAAAACCGGCCGCTACAAAAGGTACATACATCCGTAGTGTATTCCTTTCAAGCACAATGAGCCCGGGAATTAAAATCGATCCTAAAGGTATTGATGATTGATGTATTAAGTAAAACCCGGTAACTATTATGAGACGTGAAGAAAAAATAACTATTATAGACAGCCTTGCTGAGAAACTGAAAACGTACAGTCACTTCTATCTGACTGATAATGATCAGCTTAATGCTGCTGATACCAGTAACCTGAGAAGAAAGTGCTTTGAAAATGATATTAAACTTATTGTGGTGAAGAATACACTTCTCCAAAGAGCACTTGAGAAGTCTGAATTAAACCTCGAGGAACTATATCCCGTTCTTAAAGGTACTACGTCCATCATGTTTGCCAATGCCGGAAATAGCCCTGCCAAACTAATAAAGGAATTCCGCAAGCTGCATGATAAACCTCTGCTGAAAGGCGCATACGTTCAGGAGTCAATTTATCTCGGAGATAATATGCTCGATACACTCGTCTCCGTCAAAACAAAACAGGAACTCCTGGGAGATATTATTCTTCTGCTGCAGTCACCTGCTAAGAACGTTATATCTGCCTTGAAATCAGGCGGTAATAAAATTCACGGTGTTCTTGAAACACTATCAAAAAAAGAATAAAATACAAAGTATAATCAAATTAAAATTCTATAAAAATGGCAGATCTCAAGAAATTTGCAGATGAACTGGTTAACCTGTCTGTTAAAGAAGTAAACGAACTGGCTAAAATACTTAAGGAAGAGTATGGTATTGAACCCGCTGCAGCCGCAGTGGCAGTAGCCGGCCAGGCTACCGGTACCGAAACTCAGGTTGCTGAGGAGAAATCAACTTTTGATGTTATCCTGAAAGCTGCCGGTGGTCAGAAATTACAGATTGTTAAACTTGTTAAAGATATTACCGGACTTGGACTGAAAGAAGCCAAGGCAGTTGTTGATTCTGCTCCGGCACCGGTTAAGGAAGGTATATCAAAAGATGAAGCCGAAGCTATTAAAGGTCAATTAGTAGAAGCAGGAGCTGAAGTTGAACTTAAATAGGGTATACCTTAATTGCTGGATCGCAGGTTTAGTTCCAATAAACCGAAACTAAGCCTTTTTGTCTGATTAATGATAAGTTCACTTAATTATTTAATAAATGACCTCAAAAAATACAGAAAGAATAAATTTTGCGTCCAGAAGAAATCAGCTCGATTATCCCGATTTCCTTGAAGTTCAGTTAAAATCATTCGGTGAGTTTTTTCAACTAGGAACACCTCCCGAAAACAGAAAAAAAGAAGGACTTTATAAGGTATTTACCGAAAATTTCCCGATAACCGATACACGAAACAATTTCGTTCTTGAGTTTCTGGATTATTATATCGATCCTCCACGTTATACGATCGAAGAGTGCATCGAACGCGGACTGACTTTCAGTGTTCCGCTGAAAGCCAAACTCAAACTTTACTGTACCGATCCGGAACACGAGGATTTTGATACGGTGATTCAGGATGTCTATCTTGGAACAGTACCCTATATGACTGAACGTGGTACCTTCGTCATAAACGGAGCTGAAAGAGTCGTTGTTTCCCAGCTACACAGGTCACCCGGTGTCTTTTTTGGACAGAGCATTCATGCAAACGGCACAAAACTCTATTCTGCAAGGATCATACCTTTCAAAGGTTCGTGGATCGAGTTTGCCACCGACATTAATAATGTTATGTATGCTTACATCGACAGAAAGAAGAAACTGCCCGTAACAACTCTTCTGCGCGCAATAGGCTTCGAGAGTGATAAAGAGATTCTCGAAATTTTTAATCTCGCGGAAGAACACAAAGTATCAAAAACAAACGTCAAGAAACTTATCGGCCGTAAGCTTGCAGCAAGGGTTCTGAAGACATGGATCGAAGATTTTGTCGATGAAGATACTGGCGAGGTTGTGTCAATTGAAAGAAATGAAGTAATACTCGACAGAGAAACAATCATCGAATCGGAACATGTTGATCTGATAGTTGATTCAGGTGCGAAAGCGATACTCCTTCACAGGGAGGATAGCACACTTTCGGATTATGCAATTATCTATAATACACTTCAAAAAGACCCGTGTAACTCTGAAAAAGAGGCTGTTATCTATATTTACCGTCAGCTTCGTAGTGCAGAACCACCCGATGAAGCAACAGCCAGGGATGTGATAGAAAAACTTTTCTTTTCTGATAAAAGATATGACCTTGGTGAGGTGGGCCGCTACAGGATTAATAAAAAGCTCGGACTTAACACCGAGATAAATGTCAAGATACTTACCAGGGAAGATATCATTAAAATAATCGGTTACCTTATCGAGCTGATTAACAGCAAAACAGATATTGATGATATTGATCACCTCAGCAACAGAAGGGTTCGCACAGTAGGGGAGCAGTTATATACACAGTTCGGGGTAGGGCTTGCCCGTATGGCCCGTACCATACGCGAGAGAATGAATGTAAGGGATAACGAAGTGTTTACTCCTGTTGACCTCATTAACTCCAAAACCCTTTCATCAGTAATTAACTCATTCTTCGGAACAAACCAGCTCTCTCAGTTTATGGACCAGACAAATCCTCTTGCTGAAATGACACATAAACGTCGTATGTCAGCTCTCGGACCTGGAGGACTATCGCGCGAAAGAGCCGGATTTGAGGTAAGGGATGTTCACTATACACATTACGGTCGGCTGTGTCCGATCGAGACACCTGAAGGACCCAATATCGGACTTATATCATCACTCTGTGTTTATGCAAGAATCAACCATCTCGGATTCATCGAAACTCCTTACATCAGAGTAAATGATTCCAGTGTTGATTTCAGTAACGATGGTATTGTGTGGCTTAGCGCTGAGGAAGAGGAAGAGAAGATCATTGCCCAGGCAAACGCCCCTATTTCTGAGGATGGAGCTTTCGAGAACCAAAAGGCAAAATGCCGTTATGAAGCTGATTATCCCATAGAGGACGTGAGCAAGGTCGATCTGATGGACGTGGCTCCAAACCAGATAGCTTCAATAGCTGCATCTCTAATTCCATTCCTTGAACACGACGATGCCAACAGAGCACTCATGGGATCAAATATGATGCGTCAGGCTGTTCCCCTTATCAATCCTGAATCTGCAATTGTGGGGACAGGACTTGAAACACAGGTTATAAAAGACAGCCGGATCCTTTTCGTTGCAGAAGGTGACGGAGTGGTGGAATATGTCGACTCAAATGAGATTGTGATAAGATACACAAGAACTGATGAGGAAAAGTTTGTGAGCTTTGATGATGATATTAAACGATATGTACTTCCAAAGTATAAAAAGACAAACCAGAATACGTGCATAAACCTTGTACCTGTTGTCAGGAAAGGTGAAAAGGTCACTAAAGGACAGGTACTTACGGAAGGTTATGGAACCAAGAACGGAGAACTTGCTCTCGGAAGAAACCTTAAGGTGGCTTTCATGCCCTGGAAAGGCTATAACTTTGAAGATGCTATCGTTATTTCTGAGAAAGTTGTTCAGGACGATATGTTCACTTCTGTTCATATCGATGAATATCTTCTTGAAGTAAGGGATACCAAACGTGGTCTTGAAGAGCTGACATCAGATATTCCGAACGTCAGCGAGGAAGCTACTAAAAACCTCGATGAGAATGGTCTTATCAGGATTGGAGCACATATCAGACCCGCAGATATTCTTATAGGGAAAATCACTCCAAAGGGTGAATCGGATCCTTCACCGGAAGAAAAGCTCCTGCGTGCCATTTTTGGTGATAAAGCAGGTGACGTCAAGGATGCTTCACTGAAAGCGGGCCCTTCCCTCGATGGTGTGGTTATTGATAAGAAACTCTTCACCAGAGCCGTTAAGGACAGGAAAGCAAAAACCGTCGAAAAACCTTTGCTGGACAAGATAGAAACAGATTTTAACAGAAGTATTGAGGAACTTAAATCCAGACTTGTTGACAAACTTTTTATCCTGGTCAACGGTAAAACGTCACAGGGAGTAAAAGACTATCTTAACGTTGATGTTATTCCCAAGGGAAGCAAGTTCACCCTGAAGCAATTACAGGAAATAGATTTTCTGAACGTCAATCCTAATAAATGGACTACAGACAAGAAGAAAAATGACAGTATTAAACAACTCCTCCACAACTATATTATTAAATACAAGGAGATTGATGGCATTTACAAACGTAAGAAATATAATATTACAATAGGAGACGAGCTGCCCGCAGGAATAATACGGCTTGCGAAAGTATATATTGCCAAGAAACGCAAGATTAAAGTTGGTGATAAGATGGCAGGACGGCATGGTAACAAAGGTATTGTTGCAAGGATTGTACGCGTTGAAGATATGCCGTTCCTCGAGGACGGAACTCCGGTTGACATTGTTCTCAATCCTCTTGGTGTTCCTTCAAGGATGAATCTCGGACAGATTTATGAAACAGTACTTGGCTGGGCCGGGCAGAAGCTGGGACTCCGGTTCTCAACTCCTATCTTTGACGGAGCAACACTTGATCAGATAACATCTTATACGGGAAAGGCAGAACTGCCAAAATTCGGGAAGACCTATTTATATGACGGTGGCACTGGTGAGAAATTTGACCAGCCTGCCACGGTTGGTGTAATCTACATGCTCAAACTGGGCCATATGGTTGATGATAAGATGCATGCCCGTTCAATAGGACCCTATTCCCTGATCACCCAACAACCACTGGGTGGTAAAGCCCAGTTTGGAGGTCAGCGTTTTGGTGAAATGGAAGTATGGGCTCTTGAAGCTTTCGGAGCAGCTCATATCCTCCAGGAAATACTTACAATTAAATCGGATGATGTTCTGGGAAGGGCAAAAGCTTATGAGGCGATTGTAAAGGGAGAACCAATGCCGCAACCTGGCATTCCGGAGTCATTGAATGTGCTGTTGCACGAACTTAGAGGTCTGGGACTGAGTGTAATACTTGATTAACAGCTCACTCAGACAGTGATTTATATTTATTGAATAAAAAACATTCATCATATGTCATTCAGAAGAGATAACAAAACAAAAACAAGTTACTCAAAGATCTCAATCGGTCTTGCTTCACCGGAAGAAATTCTCGACCGTTCAAGCGGTGAAGTACTGAAGCCTGAAACAATTAATTACCGTACTTATAAACCTGAACGGGACGGATTATTCTGCGAAAGAATATTTGGCCCGGTAAAGGATTATGAATGCCATTGCGGCAAGTATAAAAGGATCAGGTACAAGGGGATCGTTTGCGACCGATGCGGAGTTGAAGTTACCGAAAAGAAAGTACGGCGTGAAAGAATGGGACATATTTCACTTGTTGTCCCTGTTGCCCATATCTGGTATTTCAGATCGTTACCGAATAAAATCGGGTATCTCCTCGGACTCCCGACCAAAAAACTCGATTCTATAATTTACTACGAGAGATACGTGGTTATTAATCCCGGTGTAAAAGAAGCTGATGGCGTCAGGTATCTTGATTTTCTTACGGAGGAAGAATATATTGAGATCATCGAATCGTTGCCTAAGGAGAACCAGTACCTCGAGGATGATCATCCTGATAAGTTTATTGCGGACATGGGAGCAGAAGCCCTCAACAGGCTTCTCAGTCGTCTTGACCTCGATGAGATGTCATATTCCCTCCGCCACAGAGCTAATACTGAAACTTCACAGCAGCGTAAGAATGAAGCTCTTAAGCGTTTACAGGTAGTTGAGGCTTTCAGGGACTCGAGACATGTAAACAAACCTGAATGGATGATAATTAAAGTAGTTCCGGTAATACCACCTGAATTGAGACCACTGGTTCCTCTTGATGGAGGCCGGTTTGCTACCAGCGACCTTAATGACCTTTACAGGAGGGTGATCATCAGGAATAACCGTCTGAAAAGACTTATAGAGATCAAAGCTCCGGAGGTGATTCTGCGTAATGAAAAGCGTATGCTCCAGGAGGCTGTCGATTCTCTTTTCGATAATTCAAGAAAAGCCAATGCAGTTAAGACAGATGCAAACCGTCCTCTCAAGTCATTGAGCGATAGTCTTAAAGGTAAACAGGGGCGTTTCCGCCAGAACCTGCTGGGAAAAAGAGTAGATTATTCGGCACGATCAGTTATTGTGGTCGGTCCGGAACTGGATCTTCACGAGTGCGGCTTACCTAAAGATATGGCTGCCGAACTATATAAACCGTTCATAATCAGGAAACTTATTGAGCGAGGAATCGTTAAGACAGTCAAGTCAGCAAAGAAAATTGTTGACAGGAAAGATCCGGTGGTTTGGGATATCCTTGAAAATGTTCTCAAAGGACACCCTGTACTGCTTAACCGTGCCCCGACTCTTCACAGACTTGGGATCCAGGCATTCCAGCCTAAACTTATCGAAGGCAAGGCAATCCAGTTACATCCACTGGTATGTACCGCTTTTAATGCCGACTTTGACGGTGACCAGATGGCGGTACACCTTCCGCTTGGCAATGCTGCAATTCTTGAGGCTCAGATGATTATGCTGGCTTCACATAATATTCTGAATCCTGCCAACGGAGCACCTATTGCTGTTCCTTCACAGGATATGGTCCTCGGACTTTATTATATGACCAAAGGCAGAAAGAGCTCTCCTGAAGAAAAAGTCAAAGGAGAAGGACTTATTTTCTATTCAAAGGAAGAAGTTACCATAGCATACAACGAAGGGAAGGTTGATCTTCATGCATTTATTCAGGTCAAAGTAAACGACAGAATTAATGGAGAAATGGTGAACCACCTGGTTGAAACTACTGTCGGCAAGGTTGTCTTTAATCAGTATGTACCCGAGGAGGTTGGATTTATCAATGAAATCCTGACCAAGAAATCGCTAAGGGATATAATCAGTCGTGTTCTCAAGCATTCGGGAACAGCTAAAACTTCTGACTTCCTTGATGCTATAAAAAATCTTGGATTCTATTCTGCGTTTAAAGGAGGTCTCTCATTTAACCTCGATGATGTTATTATCCCCGAAGAGAAAACGAAGTTTGTAGCCGAAGGATATGAACAGGTTGAAGAGGTTATCAATAACTATAGCATGGGCTTCATTACCAATAATGAACGCTATAACCAGATAATTGATATCTGGACACATGTTAATGCACGGCTGACACAGTCGCTTATGAAACAGCTTTCGAATGACAAGCATGGTTTCAATTCGGTGTATATGATGCTCGACTCAGGTGCAAGGGGGTCAAAAGAACAGATACGTCAGCTCTCAGGTATGAGAGGTCTTATGGCTAAACCTCAGAAATCCGGATCAACAGGTTCCGAAATCATTGAAAACCCTATCCTTTCAAATTTTAAGGAAGGCCTCTCTGTTCTCGAATATTTTATTTCGACACATGGTGCCCGTAAGGGTCTTGCTGATACAGCTCTGAAGACTGCTGATGCTGGTTATCTTACCCGTCGTCTGGTTGATGTCTCCCAGGATGTAATTATTAATGAGGAGGACTGTGGAACACTGAGAGGATTGGTGGCCACCGCAATTAAGAAAAACGAGGAAATAGTTGAATCACTCTATGAAAGAATACTTGGCCGAACGACTGTTCATAACCTGTATCATCCTCTTACAGGGGATCTTATAGTTGAAGCAGGGCAGGAGCTTACTGAAGATCTTGCAATAAGGATTGAAGACTCACCCATTGAACAGGTTGAGATCCGTTCGGTTCTTACATGTGAATCAAAGAAAGGTGTTTGTGCGAAATGCTATGGCAGAAATCTGGCCACAGGACGTATGGTTGAGAGAGGTGAGGCCGTGGGTGTAATTGCAGCGCAGAGTATTGGTGAACCCGGCACGCAGCTTACCCTGCGTACTTTCCATGTGGGCGGTACTGCCTCAAACATCACAACCGAATCAAGGCTTGTTGCACGTTACAATGGTATTGTCGAGATTGAGGAAATCAAATCAGTACCAAGAAAAGACCTTGAAAAAGGAGATGTAGATATTGTAATAGGTCGTCTGGCTGAACTGAGGATCGTTGACAGGAAAACCGGAATAGCCCTGACTACACATACAATTCCTTACGGATCAAAGCTTTATGTTAAACCCGGACAGGAAATTGAAAAGGGTAAGCTTATTTGCGAATGGGATCCTTTTAACGCTGTAATTATTGCAGAAATGGGAGGGAAAATCGGTTACGAGTATCTGATAGAAGGTGTTACATTCCGTGAGGAATCAGACGAGCAGACAGGATTTAAGGAAAAAGTGATTATCGAAAGCAGGGATAAAACAAAGAATCCGGCAATAAAGATATTGTCACCCAAAAAAGAGGAGCTCAGATTATACAACCTTCCGGTTGGAGCTCACCTTGTTGTTGAAACCGAAAGGTTAGTGGAATCAGGTGAAATACTTGCAAAAATACCACGGGCAGTTGGAAAATCAGGCGACATAACCGGTGGTTTACCCCGTGTAACGGAACTGTTTGAAGCCCGTAATCCTTCCAATCCGGCAATTGTATCGGAAATTGACGGAGAGGTAACGTTTGGAAAGATAAAAAGAGGTAATCGGGAAATCTCGATTAAATCGAAGACAGAGGAAGTAAAAAAATATCTTGTTCCACTGTCGAAGCAAATACTTGTCCAGGAAAATGATTATGTTAAAGCAGGTATTGCACTGTCTGACGGAGCCATCACTCCTTCCGATATTCTTGCAATCAAAGGGCCGACCAAGGTTCAGGAGTATATTGTAAATGAGATACAGGAAGTTTACCGTTTGCAGGGTGTTAAGATAAATGATAAACACTTTGAGATCATTGTTCGCCAGATGATGCGCAAGGTTGAGATTGTTGATCCGGGCGATACAAAATTCCTTGAACGTCAGGTTGTTGATAAGCTTGAGTTTATGGATGAGAATGACTGGATTTACGGCAAGAAGGTAGTTATAGAAGCTGGTGATTCTCAGACCCTCAAGCCTGGAATGATAATATCAGCTCGTAAACTCAGAGATGAAAATTCAGTCCTCAAACGTCGCGACCTGAAGATAGTGGAATCAAGGGATGCTGTCCCGGCCACTTCAAGTCAGGTGTTGCAAGGGATCACAAGAGCTGCTCTCCAGACAAACAGTTTCTTCTCGGCTGCTTCCTTCCAGGAGACAACCAAGGTACTCAATGAAGCTGCAATACTCGGGAAGATCGATAAGCTTGAAGGACTCAAGGAAAATGTTATTGTCGGACATCTTATTCCTGCAGGCACAGGCCAGCGTGAATATAACAGTATAATAGTTGGTTCGCTGGATGAACTGGAAGACCTTACCAGTGAACCCCAGGAAGCTGAAGCAGAGACTGAAACCGCTAACAAAACCTAATAATACAATTATGTCAGATCCTAAAACACCAAACCAGATCAGTATCGAGCTGAATGAAGAAGTAGCTCAGGGAACTTATTCCAACCTGGCAGTAATTACACACTCGTCGTCGGAATTTGTTGTGGATTTTATTAGGATAATGCCGGGAATACCTAAAGCACAGGTCAAGTCGAGGATTATTCTGACACCCGAACATGCCAAAAGACTTGCTACTGCTCTTCAGGATAATATAGCCAAATACGAGGCGGTTCACGGAGTTATTAAGGAAGTTAAGGGATCCGGTCCTGTTTTACCACTAACATTCGGAGGACCAACTGCGCAGGCATGAAATAACTGATTTGTAATCGGGAAGCCGTCATCACTAAGGTTTTGGCGGCTTCTTTTTTCGTAATCTTTAAAATAAAGCGTACCTTTATCAGTTAAATTAGAAAACAAAAGCCCGCTTAAAAACACTTGAAATGAAGGTTATATTCAGAAAGATCCTGATAATGTTGATCATTGCGATACCTGTGGTTACTGATCCAGGTTGTAAAAAACAGGCAAAATGCGGATGTGATGGTGATATGCTTTTTGAACTTGACAGGGAACCGGCAAAGGTCTATTTTGACGTAAACAGTGCTCAGTTTTCACCTGTAAGTAATCCTTATGCAACATATTATTTCTGCAATCCGGAAGAAATGTACTCTTCCAAACTGAAGGATTATAGTACTGGTGATCTGCTTCTTGTTTCGGGATATGTTTACTGGAATTGTAATTACCTGTATGCAAGCAGTAATTACAGTTATTCTTATTCTTACTATAAGGTTTATGATATTCTAGTGACTGATGTTACAACCGACCTTTACGGGAAAAAATAACCTTCCGGTAACTGGATACTGCTCATACCGCTGAATTCATAATTGCCGGAAAATCAATCAGAGGTACATTGGTGGTACTTTCATTATTGTATATTTTAAAAAAATACTCCGGATGATCCGGTATAACATATCTTTTGTCGGAGCAGGGAGGGTTGCGGAAGCGTTGTGCATGGCCTTGTATAATGCCGGTATGAGTATCCGGCAAATTGTATCTGAAACCGAAACTAACGGTGCGAAACTGGCCAGGAGATGCAAGGCTGTATGGTCACCGGACCTGTTGTTTACAAACAAAACAAATGTAATTATTGTCTCTGTACCCGATCACAGATTATCAGATGTATTGTCTATGATAGTCTGCCGGAAGAATACCGTTGTAGCACATACTGCAGGGAGCTTTGGTCTTGAAGTTTTCCCTCCGCATATCATAAGAACCGGGGTTTTATATCCTTTACAGACTTTTTCAAAAGGGCGGAAAGTAAATTTCACGAATCTTCCTTTTTTCATTGAAGCTTCCGATACTAATACATTAAATGTTCTGAAAAACCTTTCTGAATATCCGGGTGGGATAGCCCATATTGAAGATACTGAACACAGAAGATTGTTGCATTTAGCTGCCGTATTCGTTTGCAATTTTACCAACCATATGCTTTTTGCAGGAGAAAAAATAAGTACCAGGGCCGGTATATCATTTGAAGTACTCGAACCTCTGGTAAAGGAAACAATCTCGAAAGCAATAGAAAACGGACCAGGACGATCACAAACAGGACCTGCAATGCGACATGATATGAATACTGTGAAAAGGCATCTGGAATTACTATCTTTCTCTCCCGGTTTGCAGGATGTTTACCGGGAGGTTTCAAAATCGATCATGAGTTTTTATGAAAATGATTAAAGTATGGCAAATTTCAAAGAGGATCTATTAAGGGTAAAAGCATTTATTTTTGATATTGATGGAGTGCTTTCCCTTCAGACTATAAGTCTTAATACTTTTGGATTGCCATACAGAACAATAAATCTTCGCGATGGATATGCTCTTCAACTCGCTGTTACAAAGGGTTATTTTGTGGGAGTCATATCAGGAGCGAACTCAAAAGAATATGTTAAGAGGTTAAAATCACTTGGAGTAAAAGATGTTTATCTGAACAGCCGTTCCAAAAGTGATCATTTTAATGATTTTATCAGGAAACATAACCTGGATCCGTCAGAAGTTTTATATATGGGCGATGATATCCCGGATTTTAAAGTTATGAAACAGGCAGGCATTGCGGTTTGCCCTTCAGATGCCGACAGCGAAATAAAACAGATATCTTCATATATCTCAGATAAAAAGGGTGGCGAAGGTTGTGTCAGAGATATTATTGAACAGGTCCTGAGACTTCATAACAACTGGATGGACACAGACGCTTTTACATGGTGAACCATGAAATCATTCCTTAATCTTATACGGTGGCCTAATCTTCTCATTATCATCCTTACAATGGTACTGATGAGGTACGCCATCATTGAACCTGTAATCAGCAAAACGGGAGTGATACTGATTCATGGTACAGGTGAGGAAATACCAGTGACTCTTCAGTTTCCATGGTATAACTTTTTAATCCTTGTGGTTGCAACACTGTTTATTACAGCAGGAGGATATGTTATAAATGATTACTTCGATATTAAAACTGATCTGATAAACAGGGGTGAAGTCATAGTAGGTACAAAGATCTCCAGAAGAAAGGCAATAATGTTGCATGCAATATTCAATATTTTAGGAGTTGCAGCTGGCTTCTATATTTCCTGGAAGGCAGGATATTTCTGGCTTGGCACTCTCTTCCTTTTTGTCTCCGGCTTGCTTTATTTCTATTCAGCCAGTTATAAAAGACAATTTCTGGTAGGTAATGTCCTTGTTGCAACCCTTACTGCTTTGGTGCCGCTTCTTGTTGTATTCTATGAATGGCCGGCGTTATACAAGTATTACGCTGTGAATGCAATTACTCAACCTGACTTTAAGTTGATAATCTACTGGGTAGGAGGATTTGCCCTTTTTGCTTTTATTACAACACTTGCACGTGAAATTATAAAAGATATTGAAGACTTTGAAGGTGATAACACTTACGGCAGAAATACTGTTCCGGTAGTAATAGGTGTTTTATCATCCAGGATTGTCGCCGCAAGCCTTATTATTATTACCATCGGATTACTTTACATTGTCTGGTATTTTGCGATTAATGATACAATAACATTGATCTACATTTCGCTTTTAATTGTAATACCCCTCATGGTTATTAATTATCAATTACTAATAAGCAGAAAACAAAAACAACTCCACACTGCCAGTTTGTTAATGAAAATTGTGATGTTAGCCGGCATACTCTATTCAGTTGTTGTGAAAGCAATCCTTACCTGGAACCTTTACTGAAAAATGATCATTAAGAATCTGAACAGATACAGTATAATACTTGCCTCACAGTCGCCCAGGAGACAAAAACTCCTGAAAGAGCTTGGCCTCAGTTTTAAAGTAGTAGTAAAGGATTGGCCTGAAACCTGGCCGGAAAACCTTGACGGTGAAGAGATAGCTATGTATGTGGCACAGGTAAAAGCAAATCTGTTGAAACATGAATTAAAAGATAATGAGATAGTTATAGCTGCCGATACTTTAGTCTGGTGCAACAACAGTGTTCTCGGTAAGCCGGCAGGTTATGAGGATGCAAAGGCAATGCTCAGAGCGATTTCAGGTAATACACATGAGGTTATTACAGGTGTATGCCTCCTTTCTCCGGTCAGGGGAAATACATTTGCCGTATCGACAAAGGTGACCTTTGAAGAACTTTCGGACCAGGAGATAGATTATTATATTGATAATTACAAACCTTACGATAAAGCAGGGGCTTATGGTATTCAGGAATGGATCGGATATATTGCATGCAGTCATATCGAAGGCTCATACTTTAATGTAATGGGTCTCCCTGTTCAGAAACTGTACCGCGAGCTTCATTACTTCGTAAACCCTAAACCAGACATAAAATGAGAAACAAGCTTACTACATTATGGTTATTATTTGCGATTTTCCTGACTTCAGCCTTGCGAGCCGATGAAGGTATGTGGATCCCTCTGCTGATAGAAAAATATAATATCAAACTCATGCAGGAAAAGGGATTCAAACTGACAGCAGAAGATATTTACAGTGTGAACAGAGCATGTATGAAGGATGCAATAGTAATTTTCGGTGGAGGATGCACAGGAGAACTAATCTCCCCGGATGGCCTGCTTATAACAAATCATCACTGTGGATACAGCCTGATACAGGTACATTCAACACTTGAACACGATTATCTTACAGATGGATTCTGGGCAATGTCGAGGGAAGAGGAGTTGCCAAATCCGGGATTATCGGTTACTTTCCTTAAATGGATGGAGGATGTGACTGATAAAGTTCTCGCGCGGACAAGTGAAGGGATGGGGGATGAAGAACGTGAAAAAATTATTAATGAGAACGTTGCTGAGATCAGAAATGCAGCTGTGAAAGGAACCGGTTTTGCTTCTGTCGTCAGACCTTTTTATATGGGTAACCAGTATTTCCTTTTTGTGTATGAATCTTATAATGATATTCGTCTTGTAGGAGCTCCTCCGTCTGCTATCGGGAAATTTGGAGGAGAGACCGATAACTGGGTATGGCCCAGGCATACAGGAGATTTTTCACTTTTCAGAATTTATGCTGACAGTGTCAATAAGCCTGCCAGTTATTCTGAAGAAAATGTACCTTATAAACCATTGTACTATTTCCCTGTTTCTCTGAAAGGTGTGAAAGAGGGTGATTTTACTATGGTTTTTGGCTACCCCGGGTCTACATCAGAATATGTGCCTTCATATCATATCGATATGATTAAGAATCATATAAATCCAAAAATGATTGCCCTCAGGACAGCTAAAATAGAGATTATGGAGGCTGCCATTAATAGCGATCCTCTTATAAGAATACAGTATTCTGCCAAGATATCGGGTGTTGCAAATTCATGGAAGCGATGGATCGGAGAAAATCAGGGACTTGAAAGAATGAAGACAATAGAAAAGAAACAGGAATTTGAAAAAAAACTTACAAGCTGGATAAACACAGATGAGAACCGCAGGAAGAGATTCGGAAGCATACTTCCGCAGTATAAGGAATTGTACTCTGAATTAAAGGATTACAGTCTGGTTAACAGCTACACAAATGATGTTTTCTTTAGCAGGGGAGCAGAAGCTATAGGTTTCGCGAGAAACCTCAGGGCACTGGTTAGTCTCTATGAAGCCAATGCCGACAGTGAAAGAATAGAATCACTGAAAAGCCGTTTGCTTGAATCGGGCAGGCAGTTCTTTAAGGATTACAACAGGGAGACCGATAAAAAGCTTTTTGTTGCTGTAATGACCATGTATGGTGAAAATATTGAACCTGAATGGCAGGCCCCTGAGTACAAACGACTGAAAAATTCATGTAAAGGTAATTTTGCTACATTAGTTGATAAACTCTACTCCAGGACAGTTTTTGCCGACGAGGCCAAATACATTGAATTTGTCAAAGGATTTGAAAAGAAGAGCACAAGGAAACTGTTAAAAGATCCTTTTTATATTCTTTCTGTTGATGTAAACGAATTTCTTGAAGCGAATGTCCGGATTGAATTGATTCGTATCAATTCTGAAATACAGGAACTTAATAAAGATTATATGACTGTACAGATGGAGTTCGAAAAGGACAGGTTGTTTTATCCCGATGCCAATTCAACTCTGCGTGTAGCTTTCGGGACAGTAAAAGGATACTTTTCAAGAGATGCCGTTTATTACACTCATTATACTACCCTGAAAGGGATTATGGAGAAAGATGATCCGGAGATTTATGATTATGATGTTCCGGATAAGCTTAAACAGTTATATGTTGAAAAAAATTTCGGACCTTATACACAGGATAATGAAGTCCCGGTATGTTTCATAGCCAATAACCATACAACTGGAGGAAACTCAGGTAGCCCGGTTATTAACGCTGACGGACATCTGATAGGAATAAATTTTGACAGAGCCTGGGAAGGAGTTGCCAGCGACCTTGCTTTTAATCCGGACCAGAGCCGTAATATAAGTCTCGATATCAGGTATGCTCTGTTCATTATCGATAAATTCGCAGGAGCAGGCTACCTGCTGAAGGAAATGACCCTTGTGGAATAACTCTAATGAATTAAGATGATCAGAATAATTGCTGATGATAAAATACCTTTCCTGAAAGGAGTACTTGAACCATTTGCAAGTGTTGCATATCTTCCAGGAAGTCAGATTAACAGGGAAAAGGCTGCGGATGCAGATGTTCTGATCATACGTACCAGAACAAAATGCGATGGTGAATTGCTGGATAATACCCCGGTAAGATTTATCGCCACAGCTACTATTGGTTTCGACCATATTGACACTGAATACTGTGGAAAGCGTAACATTAAGTGGACTAATGCTCCAGGCTGTAATTCTGCATCCGTTCAACAATATATTGCAGCTGCCCTGCTGAAAACAGCCTCAGAATTCAGATTTATACTCAGGGACAAAACGATCGGGATCGTGGGTGTCGGCAATGTCGGTTCAAAGGTTGAAAAGTTTGCACGAATACTTGGAATGAATGTCCTGCTCAACGACCCTCCCAGAGCCAGGAAAGAGGGTGAAAATAACTTTGTCAGCCTGGGAACGATATTATATGAATCTGATATAGTGACGGTTCATGTGCCTCTTAATGTAGTCGGCGAAGACTGCACCTGGCATCTTTTTAATGATAAAAGCTTTAAAAAGATGAGAAAGGGAACCTGGTTTATAAATACATCGAGGGGAGAAGTGACAGAAACAGATGCGCTTAAAAAAGTACTGGAATCCGGAAAATTCGGGGGCGCTGTAATAGATGTGTGGGAGAATGAACCGGATATCGACCGTGTTCTGATGGGAAAAACATTCATTTCCACACCTCATATTGCAGGTTATTCAACCGACGGTAAAGCAAACGGAACATCAATGATCGTAAATGCTTTATGTAAATTTTTCAATCTTCCGCTGAGTAACTGGTACCCCGTTAATGCCCCGGCTCCTGCCACTCCACTCTTTTCAATTGATTGCATAGGCAAAACAGATGAGGACGTTATAAGAGAAGCAGTTTTTCATACATATAATATAGATGAGGATAATATAAGATTAAGATTCTCTCCTTCCGATTTCGAAAAACAAAGAGACGATTATCCGGTAAGAAGAGAGTTTACAGCTTATACAGTCATCCTGAAAGGAGGCACAAAGCAAACCAGGATGATGCTTAAAGGGCTGGGGTTTAGGGTGGTATGAATAAGGCAGCAGGTGGTCAAAGAAAACTTCGGCTGGCATTGCGGCATGACCTTACTGTCAAACCTCCACCGCCTTAGTTGCCATCGCATAGTCTTTCACCTGGAAGACAAAAGCCTGCAGCTTGGTATCAAGAGAAACAGTATCCTGACCGTCGTAGGCAAGATTTATAAACGG
>Ga0315532_1000149_pt1 | contig 56477 bp, 61 predicted proteins | sample SalMarWE160370MG_FD_203082 | JGI IMG/M metagenome (GOLD analysis project Ga0315532, IMG submission 203082) | Salt marsh sediment microbial communities from the Plum Island Ecosystem LTER, Massachusetts, United States - Salt Marsh Sediment WE1603-70 ...
GTCACCGTCCAGTCTATCCTTGATGTAGAACCCCCATGAGCTGATGATGCGCCCAACCGTCCAGTGCAGCAAGGCGTAGACCAGTTCCCCACGGGGATCATCTATGATCAGGGAGAGGGAATCGAAGTACCGTTCGATCAACGCACCGTAAAAGCTGCGTGGAACCCTCCTGCCTCTCCCGGACTGGGGAAACCCGAGGAACATACCCGCGAGGTCAAGCAGGACGTAGCCGGTGGCCGCGAACTCGTAGTCAAACAGGGTCATCTCCCGTGACTTTGGGTCTACGTTGACGTTCTGGATACCCGGGTCCGCGTGTATGAATCCGTAGAGCGTTTTACCCGAGTCGAAAACGGTCTCCTCGACACCATGTAACTCCTCGATGATCGCCTCCGTGTCGAGCCCGTAACGTGAGCCCAGGATGTCTAGTAACGCGGCGAACTCGGACGAAAAGTCGCGGAAATCCATCGTGGAGTCGCTTAGCGGGGAATAGGCGCCGAACCCCTCCTGGATCTCCTTGAATCGACGCCAGCAGCGTATCGTGTGCTTATGTAGATCGGCTAGTAGCTCGACGTAGCTGCCGAGGTACGTCTCCGGGTCTTCAAGGGCAGGCTGGTTCAGCAGGTCCATCAGGGTCGGGGCCTTGCCCATATCCTCGGTCACTATCAGCAGGTTCTCGACGTCATGGTAGATCAGCCTCGGGTGGATCGTTGCCGAGAACTCTATGCCGTTGAGGAAGGTCAACGACGCCACCTCGTTACTGAACCTGTTCGAGTAGTCCGCCAAGTCCCTGAAGACGCCGTGCAGCTTCTGTCTTTCTCGTTGGGAGGGGATGGACTCCAGCGGCCTGTGTTTTACGATGATGGATTCGCTGGATGCGTCGGCTCCATAGCCGGTCTCCATGATGCATCGATAAGTCTTGTTCACCCCGACGAGTTCCTCGACGGGCGTGATCTTGACGCTCTTCGAGTATACTTGAGAGAGACGGCTCTCGGTGAGCGAGATCATCTCGTTCACTGAACCATTCTCATCGATCGCCATGGAAGACATGTCCGAGATCAAACAGTATAAACCATCTGGACGAAGGACGGGGGCTGCACCATGGTTCCTGCAGCGAAACCGTCACACGCTTTCCTCATAAGCCTGAGTAAAATCGATCCCACTAAAGATATCCGACAAATACTGCGCACGCTTCCTTAAACAGATCACTTTATTGCGTCCGCCGTCTAAACTCATAACATGAGCAGGGAAACCGACCAACTATTCAAGTCTTTAAACCAGCTCAGCGAGACGCTTGCAGCCTCCATCGACAAAGCCAAAGAAGCCGCTGTATTCGCTGACGAACTCGGTGGAGAGTTCATGCAGGAGCTTGGCACGGATATAGCCGATCTTCAGGTCTCTCTCCGTGAGCTCCTTAACACGCTGGATGACTCAATCGAAGAGGGTAAGACCCTTCGAGACGACTTCAAAGCCATGGAGACCAGCTTAAGGGTCTCCATCGACGACGAAGAGAATTACAAGGTAAACTCTGAGCGAATACAGGACGAGATAAAACAAGAAAAAGAAGAAGAAAAACAGGGTCGTCGATAACCCGTTTCCGCTGGCTCGACGGAGATAAAACCTCCTGGCCCTCATGGACCCGGGTTCTCTAAATCTCTAGGGATTATGGTTCTGTAGGTGTCGTGTATGTACTCGACGTTGTCCACCGAGAGCGTCTTCACCGACACCGGGTGCACCTCGATTATGCATCTCTCAGGGTGCATCGTCGATGGGCTGAACCAGAACCTGTTCTCCTGCTCTGGGTGCCAGTAGAGGTACCACCACACCCATTTCTCGTCCACGACCTGTTTGCTCGCGAAGGTGGAGTGCCCCTCAACCTCATAGAACCTTTCCCCGTCCTCGTCCGGGAACACTATCAACGTCTTGCTGTCAAGCTTCAGGTCATCGACCTTCCTCGTGTCGGTGAACGTCGGGAACCACATCTTCTCATACGGGTCTTCGTTGAAGTTAGTCATGGGCCTGCTATGGGGCTCGTTTTTTCTCCCAAAGGTCACCATGTACACAAGCCTCGATTTCCTGAACTGTTCAACCACCCGTTTTTCATCTTCTCTAGGACTCAGCTTACACGCCTTCTGACGAAAACGTGAACCCTAACAGCGAGATATACGGCTTTCGTTTCACACATAATCACCTCATCCCTCCCCGCTGAGCGAGAAACCACACATCAGCGCCCCACGCGACAAGTATGTTAAACCCAGAACTTTATCAATCAAAACCAGTGATTCTTCGACATTTACCCGGGAAACAAGCGAAAATCATGGAGAGGTATAATAATCACAACCGACACCAATAAGTCATGAGTTCTTCACGTCGCACGAACCTAAACAGGATAATGCAGATCGAGAGAGAACTCGGAAGAATCAACACAGACAAAGAGTACCTGCAGATACTGAGCAACATGGAGATCATGGACAACCTGACCGCCGGCAGCAGAGACATCACCATCGGCTCACCCGACGACATGGACAGGACGATAACCGTGAGAAGGCGCAGCGAGGAAGCCAAAGACGTCGCTAAATCATTTGAACTCAAGCTCCAGAAGTACTCCTCACGCATCCAGAACCTGAGAGACGAGAAAGCGAGCCTAGAGAAACAAATGTTCAATAGACCCGAACCCCACGCATAACATTTTAATCAGCCACCAGCTAGACCGCAACGGAACACCCGCAGCACAAACAAACCCACATCCCAAGTAAAACGGCGTAACTTCAGCTCATCCAGCGACGAAACCAGAAACCCCCCAGCAAAAAAAATGAAAAAAAACACATAAATACTAAAATTAACTAAACACCCCGCCTGGAAAAACGCTTATAGTAACTAACCTACTATAAGGAATCCCCACCCACAGCATCAACACAAAGACCCGAAGCCGACCAGGACCCACCGGCCCCTAAACCACTTCACCCAAGGCCCCCAACATACCGTCTATGTACCCGTCGGGAATCCAACCCATGTTACCGATCCTGAAGGTCTCCTCCTTCAACGCCCCGTAACCCTGCGCCAGCTCGTAGCCCTTACCCCTCATAGCCTCGTAGACGTCGGGGCCCCTCATGCCCTCCGGCGCGGATATGCAGCTGACGGTGGGGCTCTCATAGCCCTCCATCGGGAACGTGCCGAGCCCCAGCTCCTCGACGCCCATCCTGATGGCCGCGTTTCGCCTCTCATAGAGATCGAAGTACCACTGCCTGCCGCCGTGCTCCTCGATCATCTTCAGCGCCGCGTTGAGCCCCACCACCTGGGGTATGACGCTGGTCATGGGGGTGCCCTTACGGTCGGCGTGGCTCTTCTCCCACACCTTCAAGTCGAAGTACCAGCCCTTCCCCGGCATCTCCCCGGACGCGTCAAGCGCCCGCCCGCTGACGCTGCCCACGCCGAGGCCCGGCGGCACCCCGAAGCACTTCTGGCTGCTACTGAAACAGATGTCGATGCCCCACTCGTCCACCTTGAGCATGGTGCCCCCCATGCTGCTCACCGCGTCAACGAAAACCAGCTTATCATGTCTTCTGCACACCTCGGTGAGCGCAGGCAGGTCGTTGATGAGCCCCACGCTGGTCTCGTTGTGGGTGATGGCCACCGCCTCCGCGTCTGGCTCCGCTTCCAACGCCGCCTCGATCATCCCCGGCTGCACAGGCTCCCCCAGCTCGGTAACCACCGACACCACGTCCCTCCCGTTGGCCCTAGCCACGGTGGCGAACCTCTCCCCGAAGCTGCCGTTCACGCACACCACAAGCTTCTCCCTGACGCAGTTCCTCACCGCGGCCTCCATGAACCCCGTGCCCGTGGAGCTGAACAGGAAAACCGGGCTCCCAGTCTCGACGAACTCCTGCAGCATCTCCACCGTCTCGAAGTGCATGTCGATGTACTCCTTGCTCCTGTGGCTCATCATCTGCATCCCCATGGCCTCCAACACCTCAGGGTAGCACGCCACAGGCCCCACCGTGAACAGCTTCATGGATGAGGCATACTGCGATGAGGATAAAAACCTGTACCAACAAGAACACCCCATGGAGCCACGGAGACGGGAGGGAGACGAAGCCACCCAGCAGATAATAACCATACTCAAGGAAGCAGGTAGACCGCTGACAACCCGCGAAGTATCGGAGGAGACCCTTAAAAGGCTCGTAAGGTGCCCCGACGCCACCATAGTCTTCCTGAACAGGCTCCGACAGCAAGGCGTCATCCACGGTGAACGCAGCAAGGAGTATCGCGGCTGGGTATGGTGGGTGGACTAGATCCAGCTGAACGTGCGTTCAGACTCCTCTAGGAGCACCACAAACTCATCGTAGCCGATCGCCTCGACCTTCTCCAGGGGCGAGTCGAACTCGTCCCGTACGGTGTAGATGCTTGCGAAACCGAGCCTCTCAAGAGTCTCCGGCCTAGAGATGTGGTGCGTCCCCCGACCGAGGAATAGCAACGCCACCTCGTCCCCGTCTCTGTGCAGCTCCTCGGCGAGCCTGAACGCTGTGTCGGCGTGGGCCCTGCTGATCAAGACTAGAGTCTTCACCGTTTCACCTCAGTAGCTCGTTATCACGCTGCATCTCTTCGCCATCCTCGCCAGCTCTTCGAAGCCGATGACGGTGACGTCCAGTGTCGGCTCCAGGTCGTCTACGGTGTAGCTCCTCTCCGCGAGGGACTCTCCGAGCACGTATATCCCCGCCATCTGCGACATGACGTCGAGGTAGTCCCTCAGGCTGTTCTTGTACAGGGCCTCGGGCATCAGTATCTCGACGCCGTTGTCCGCGAACACAAGCAACGGCGGATAGTCCATCCCCAGCATCGCCGCTGAGAGCCGTAGTCCCTCCTCCACCCTGGCGCCCGGTATCAGCCGCTTCCTCATTATTAGCATCGCGTCCCCCATGCTTTCACCCCAGAAACAGCGTCCTATCGCATTCCTCCATGAGAGACACCACCTCTCCAAGGCTCGTCACCTTGGCCCCCTCCACGAGATCCCCCTCCTCTACTCCTACCTGCTGGCACGCTGTCACGCAGGCCAGCATCTCGGCGTCGAGCCCCTTAACCGAGCCTGGATCCGCCAGTAGCTTAACCGACTCTTCGTTGAAGAAGACCTTAACATCGTGTCCCCTGTCGCTTGCAGCCGACGCCAGCCCCTGCACGTGCCTCATCATCATCGGGTTAGATACGATTAATAGGAAACGCAAGCGCCGTTCGCCCTAGGGTTAGACGCCCCGCGGCTTAACGGTTTCCCCCGTGTTCGACGCCTTAGAACACCTGGCGAGGGGTGTTCAAAAGCCTAGGATTATATCCACTGTGGGCGGCAGTATGATCGATTGAGATGAGGATGCCAGTCATGTCGGTGTCCCTGGACACCCGGAAGCTAACCTCCTTCGCCCTCGTGGCCTTCATGGTGGGCGGCCTGCTGGGCGGGTTCCTATGGAACTTCGGCGGCGTATACACGCCCACGGCGCCCAGCCTCACAGGCTTCGGCTCCATGAGGCAGTTCGACAGCGTGGAGGAGCTTAAGACGTACCTCGGTGACAGAGGCGAGTCCTACCCGATATGGTCTATGCGAGGCGGTGTCTCCTTCGAGGTTAAGCTGACCCCGGATTCCGGAACCGAAGCTGGCGCAGCTGTCTCAGCCGCGCAGGCGGCGGCCACCGCCGCTGCGGAGGCCAGTAATGCGGCTAGCGGCCTGACAGGCTTCGGCTTCGACCTCGATTACTCGGTAACCAACATCCAGGTGGAGGGAGTCGACGAGGCCGACATAGTGAAGACCGACGGAGGCTACATCTACATCGCCAAAGGCAAATCTGTTCTCATAGTCAAGGCTTACCCCGCCGAGGAGGCCCAGCTGGTCACGGAGATCGACGTAGGCCTCACGGTGCAGGACCTCTACGTGGCGGGAGACAAGCTCGTCGTCTTCAGCTACGTCGAACCCTACACGGCGGTCCTCTTCGACGCGGTTATGCCCGAGTACGAGAACGAGAAGCCCAAGACCCGGGTGGAGATCTACGACATCCTAGACCGCTCGTCGCCGGAGCCTGAGAGGGCTCTCACATTGGACGGCCTCTACTTCAACAGCCGCCTCATAGGCGACCACCTCTACTTCATAGTCACCAACCCCGCTTACGTCGACGACGACATCGTCGTGCTCCCCACCATACGGGAGGACAAGGCGTGGAGCGTCGTCGAGGCGGAGGACGTATGGTACCCCAACGTGACCCGGGGGTGGCTCAGCTACCACACGATAACCGCGTTCAACGTGCAGGATTCGGACGTGGACGTGAAGGCTGAGACCTTCCTCCTGGACACGGGGACCAGCCTCTACGTTAGCATGGAGAACCTCTACATCGTCAGCTACAACTGGGCGGAGGGCAGCGTAATAACCAAGATAGGCATCGAGGGCGGGGGCATCACCTTCAGGGCCAACGGCACCGTCCCAGGCTACGTCCTCAACCAGTTCAGCATGGACGAGCACGACGGGTACTTCAGGATAGCCACTACCAGCAGCGGCTGGCGCCGGGGCGGCGTAGGCAACAACGTCTACGTCCTCGACGAGGCCCTCAACACGGTCGGGTCGCTTGAAGGGCTGGCGCCCGGCGAGGAGATATACAGCGCCCGGTTCATGGGCGACAGATGCTACCTGGTCACCTTCAAGAAGGTGGACCCCCTCTTCGCCATCGACCTCAGCGACCCCGAGAACCCCGCGGTGCTGGGCAAGCTCAAGATACCCGGCTTCAGCAACTACCTCCACCCCTACGACGAGAACACCCTCATAGGCGTCGGCAAGGAGACCGAGGAGGCCAAGGAAGGCGACTTCGCTTGGCACCAGGGCATCAAGATCAGCCTCTTCGACGTCAGCGACGTCGAGAACCCCCGCGAGCTCGCCAAGATCGAGGTAGGTGATAGGGGCAGCGACAGCCCCGCGCTGTACAACCACCACGCCTTCCTCTTCAGCAGGGCCAGGAACCTGCTGGTCATACCCATACTGGAGGCCCAGATAGACGAAGACGACTTCGCCGGAGACGTCCCCCCCAACTTCTACGGCGACTTCGTCTATCAGGGCGCATACGTATTCGACATAAGCCTAGAAGGCATAGAGCTCCGCGGCAGGGTGACCCACATCGACGACGACAGCCTCCTGAAGAGCGGGTTCTGGTTCGAGTCGGAGTACGAGGTGGAGCGCAGCCTCTACATAGAGGACAACCTGTACACCATGAGCCAGGGCAGGATAAAGATAAATGACCTCGGCACCCTCGAAGAGGTGAAGACCATAGAGCTGGGTGACCAGTGATGGCGCAGGGGAAACGCATCTACGGTAAGACGCTGGACGTATACCTCTGCATCCTCACCGCGGAGGGAGGCATAGGGGTGAGGGAGATATGGCGGCAGCTCGACCTGAGCAGCCCCAGCCTCGCCCAGTACCACATAAACAAGCTCCTAGACCTCAGCCTAATCGAGACGGACTTCGACGGCAAGTACAGGATCAACGACCAGGAGAGCATCGAGGCGCTGCGCAGCTTCCTCATGCTCCGAGGCATGCTCATACCGCGGCTCACGGTATACGCGGCGCTCCTCGTGGGGCTCATGGTGAGCTACGTCAGCTACTGGCCGTGGAGGGGAGACTTCAGGGACCTCACGGTGATGTTCATCGCGCTCTTCAGCGCGGGCGCCTTCCTTTTCGAGGCGGTCAAGCAGTACCGCGGCTTGGAGTTCATGAAGAAGGACGCCTAAAATAGAAAAAGTGACTCTTTTCTCTACCACAACGTAACTAGGTTCTCGATATTTATCACATTATTAACCTGATGCCGATCCACGGTGATGCTGAATTATGAAAGCAAAGGAAATCGTCTACGCATTTTATCCCAGAAAGTCCTTAGCGAGGCCGCTGTAGACCCTCTGGGTTAGCTCAAGCGTCTTCACGCTTATCCTCTCGTTTGCTCCGTGAGCCAGGTCGGTGAGCTGGTTGGGAGGCGTCTCGAGGTCGAACAGCGAGAAACCGTAGGCCTCCGCGCCCTGCTCACGCATGAACCTGCTGTCGGACGCCCCGGGCATGATCATCGAGACCAGGGAGCTGCCCGGTATCTCCTTCCTGACGGCCGTCTCCATGGCGTCGACGAACTCCGACCGTGCGGGGCTGGCGCTGCCCTGCGACATGAACCCCCGCTCGGCTCCTTCCGGGTCCTCTATCACGGCTTCATCCGCGAGGGGGCCGAGAGCCTGCCTAAGCTGGGACATAACGTACTCCTCGTCTTGGCCCGGGAGGGTCCTGATGTCCAGGTCGACGTAGGCGTTCTCGGGTATCACGTTCACCTTCACTCCGCCGCGCACGATGTTCGGCGACACCGTCATCCTGCTCAGCCCGTGTATGAGCATCGCCATCATGGGCGACCTGCTCCTCAGCCTGCTCAGTGTGAACGGGAGAAGCAGCGGATTGGTCAACATGAGGCGCTGGATGAAACCCATCCCCAGGCCGTCAGCCAATTGGCTCAGGTACTCCGTGGTGGCGGGGGCCTCGTACCTCGAAAGACGGGTGACGGCCTCGCTCAGCTTCACAACCGCGTTTTCGCTGCTGGGCATCGAGCCGTGGCCCGCCTTCCCCCTGAAGGACACGCGTTTCCTGGCGACGCCCTTCTCCCCGTTCATGAACAGCACCTTGCCGGGGGCGATGGAGATGCCGCCCGCCTCGGTGATTGCGTAGTCGGTCGCGACTAGCTTGGGGTGGTTCTTCACCATCCACCCCGCGCCGTATGCCCCGCCGGCCTCCTCGTCCGAGACTATAAGCAGGATCAGGTCCCCCCTCGGCTGGAACCCATCCTCGTGGAGTCCGATGAAGGCCTGCACCTGGGCGGCGACGATGAACAGCATGTCCAGGGCTCCGCGGCCCCACATGAACCCCTCCTTGACGACGCCTGAAAACGGGTCCTCAAGCCAGGCATCTGGGTTCTCGACGGGAACCACGTCGACGTGGGAGGGGCCGAACATCAGCCTGGGGCCGGAGCCCGTCCCAGTGATCCTAGCGACGAGGTTTCCCCGGTTTGGGGCCGATTCAAACACCTGGCTCTCGACGCCGTGCTCGTTTAGTACTCTCCAGACGGTTTCTATCGACTTCATTTCGTTACCCGGCGGGTTTACACATTTGTTCTGGATGAGCTCGGAGAGCAGGCTTATCGTATCGTCGATGGAGGCTTCTATCATGGCAGACACCGGATCTCTTTTTTCATTTGGGTGACTGGATATTTATGATTATTCTGAAGTTATTGTAAAAAAAGTGTTTTAACGAAGGTTCATGATGGAGGGGTTGTTCATATCAGGGCCTTCAGCTGCGACAGGATTCCCTGCCCCGCCATGTGCCAGTATATCCGCCTCTTCAACTCGTTGCCCGACAGTATCCCCCTGATCTTCCTCGGCCAAGACCCGTAGAAGCTCCTGTAGCACCTGTACAGCTCCTCCTGCACCTCCCCCCGCGTCAGGGATTCGGTGCCCATGACGGCGTGGGCCATGTCGTAGTGGAACAGATTGTCGTCCTCAACCCAGCCACAGGCCTTCGCGTCGTCGTAGACTTCGGTGCCCGGGAAAGGCGTCAACGCCGTGTAGATCACGAAGTCCGGGTCGAGCTCAGCGACGAAGCACCTCAGCCCCTCTATGGACTCGTGGGTGTCCTCCCTGGCGCCGATGATGAACATGGCGTGCGTGAATATGTCGTTGGCCTTCAGCAGCCTCACCGCCTCGAAAGCCATGCTGGGCTCGATGCCCTTCCTGTACCGCTCCAGCGTCCCCGGGCTGGGGCTCTCAACCCCCATCATCACCCACTGGAGCCCAGACTCCCTCATCCTTGGCAGCGAGTCCCCGACGTCGATGACGTCGTCGCACCTCATCTGTATGAACCACATGAGGTCTTCGCCCACGTCCCTCTCTAGGAGCTCGTCGGCTAACTGCCTCCCCCTGCCGCCTGCGCCGAAGTTGTCGTCGGTGAGCCAGATAAACCTGGCGCCGAACTCGTTGTAGATGTACTCCATCTCGTCCGCCACCCTCGCCGGGGTCTTGAGCCTCCACGTGCCGCACCAGTGCCTCCACTGGCTGCAGAAGGTGCACCTGTGGGGGCAGCCCCTGCCGCCCTCCACCAGCGCGTAGGGCGCGTCCCTGCCCGCCATGGCGGCGAAGTGGTACCTATCCATCGTGTCCCGCACCAGATGGTAGCCGGGGAACGGCAGGGTGTTCAAGTCCTCGATTTGCGGCCTGTCCGGGTTCACGTGGATGCCGCCGCCGTCCCTGTAGGTGAGCCCCGCGACGCCTGACAGAGGAGCACCCATGATCCTCGACCTCACGAGCTCGGTGAACGTGACCTCGCCTTCACCCCTCACCACGGCGTCTATCTCGGGGAACGCCTCCATGGACTCCCTTGAGAGCGACGAGAAGTGGATGCCGCCCGTGACGGTGAACGCGTCGGGCGCCACACTCTTCACCAACTGGAGGGTCCTCGCCGTCTCGTAGGTGTTGCAGGTGGCGAGGCTGCTTGAGGCGACGACGTCGGGCTCCGCCGACTCTATGCGCCTGCCGAGCTCCTCCCACCCCACCTGCTTGGCGTTGCAGTCGAGGACCGTCACCTCTACACTGGGTAGCTCGCGCTCAAGGTAGGCGCCCAGCTGGATGATGCCGTAGGGCGGCGGCAGGTACTCACCCATGATGAACCACACGTCCCTCGGTGGCTCAACCAGCAGGACCTTCATCTTTTCCAGTACGACTTTGCGGCGCCGGGATTTAACTCACGTGATTAAATGAAAAATAGCCGTGACGACAACGTCTAGCCATGGAGACTGTGGTGGAGCACGCCGATCCTGAGAGTGACGCGGAGAGGATCAGCGCCCTCATAGGCGTCTGCAGAGACGAGAGGCGGACGACCCTCAACGCGTACACCCCAGGGCAGGAGGAGGCGTACCTCAGGGACATGCCCGACCGTGAGGCGGTCTATGTAGCCTACGTAGGCGGAGAGTTCGCGGGGTTCGCAGGCGTATCCCCGCGGTGGGGGTACAGCGACCGGATGCAGCACTGCGGCGAGTGCGGCACATGGGTCATGCCCATCTATCGTGGTAGAGGCATCGGCAGGGCGCTGTGGACGGAGGGCATCCTCCCTTGGTGCCGAGACCAGGGGTTCACCCACCTAGGCGCCCTCGTTATGGCTCACAACCGGGGCAGCATAGCCTTCTACGAGAGGATGGGCTTCCACGTCTGCGGCTACCACAGGAAGGTCGTGGACTGGGACGGGGAGCTCTTGGACGCCGTCGAGATCGAGCGCCTCCTCTAACATGGTCAAAACGGCTAAGTATGCTGCCGATGAAATCGGGAAAAATGGGGGCTAGTGGCTGTCGAAGTACTCCTTGGCTTCCCTCAGAATCTCCGGCCTTGCCAGCAGCTCCACGAGGGTCATGCCCAGCGCCTTCGCGCCGAGAACCATGGCGTCCAGCCCCTGCTTCGTCATGGTGGCGTCGGCCAGCTGGACGCTGTGCCCCGGCGTACCCTCCGGGGCCGACGCGATGCTGCTGCCCGCCACCGGCGTCACCTGGGAGACGTCACCGAAATCTGTGGAAGCCCGGGGCATGGCGGCTATGGACTCCTTCCAGTCACCAACAGGTGCCCCCAGCTCACTGTAGTTGCCCCAAAGCGTCCTGACCATGGGGGCGTTGGTCTTCTTGCTGCTGTACAGCTTTTTCTTGGTGATCTCCACCTCGACGCCCATGGCGTGGGCGGCGCCCTCCGCGCACCTGACCACCTTGTCCACCATCTCATAGAGGTACTTCTCGTCGCTGCTGCGTACGCCGAAGCTGCACACCGCCCTGTCGGGGATTATGTTGCTGGCCAGGCCACCCTCCGGGATTATGCCGTGGATCACCAGGTTGGCGTCTCTCCTGGCCTCCTGCCTCAGCATGTGGGTCGCCACGTAGCAGAGCGTAGCGGCGTTCAACGCGTTCCTGCCCTTATCGGGGCTCGCGGCGGCGTGGCTCGTCTGGCCCTTGAAAACCATCTGTATCTGGTGTATGCCCCGGGACTGGCCCCCGACGCCCCACCTGCTGCCCGGGTGAAGCATTATGACGCCGGCTACGTCGTCGAAGAACCCGTGGTCGGCCATGACCACCTTGCTGCCTGCGCTGGGGCCGTGGCCCTCCTCGGCTGGGGTGCCCACCACGAGCACCTCCCCGGCCAGCCCCGAGACGGCCCTGCTCGCGGCGATGCCCGCGCCCACCGCCGAGGCGGCGATGAGGTTGTGGCCGCACCCGTGCCCCACCCCGGGCAGCGCGTCGTACTCAGCTAGCACCGCGACCCTGGGCCCCTCAGTGCCGCCCTTATAGGAGGCCTTGAATGCGGTGGGCATACCGTAGAGCCCCTTCTCCACCGTGAATCCGTGGTCCTCAAGTACTCCTGTGAGCCTCTCGAAGGCCTTGAACTCCTCGCTCCCCAGCTCAGGGTTCTCGTAGAGGTACCTAGCTATATCTTCCAGCAGAGGCCTCTCCTCGTCGACCGTGTCCTTCACGATCTTCTTGAGCGAATCAAAGTCGGTCATCGTGATCAACAAGGGATCGATTCATACATCTATATCGTTTTCCAGCGCCTCGCCACCTTCACCCGCCTCCCCCCCGTACAACGCCATGCGTTCACATTATAAGCCGAGCAACGGGTGTGAGACCCGAGTGAAATGGGAGAGGTCATTGAAGCAGGGGTCCTGGAAGGAGTAGCCAGCACCACCGTCAAGAAGCTGCACAAGGCCGGCCTAGTCACCCTCGAATCCATCGCGGTGACTCCCCCACGCGAGATCGCGGATATGGCCGGCATGGGCATCGACACCGCCGTAAAGGTGAACGCCCTCGCGCGGCTCAAGGTGGACCCGGGGTTTGTCTCAGCCTCCGACATGCTGGAGATGCGCAAGCACAAGCTCCGATGCAGGACGGGCTCCAATGTCCTCAACCGCATACTGGGCGGCGGCGTCGAGACCGGCGTCATCACGGAGCTGATCGGAGAGTTCGGCTCAGGCAAGACCCAGATATGCTACACTCTTTCTGTGTTGGCACAGCGCCCCGTGGAGGAGGGCGGCCTCGGGGGACGCGTATGCGTCATCGACACCGAGGGAACCTTCCTCCCGGAGCGCGTGGTGCAGATAGCCGAGGCCCGGGGCTACGACGCCCAGGAGATACTCGGCAACATACTCATCGCCCGAGCCTATAACAGCGACCACCAGATAATCCTCATAAAGAACCTCCCCCAGGTCGCGCAGGAGCACGACGTCAAGCTAGTCATAGTGGACAGCATGATAGGCCACTTCCGCGGCGAGTACATCGGCAGGGCGAACCTCGCGGAGCGTCAGCAGAAGCTGGCCGGCGCCCTGGGCAACCTCCTCAGGGTCGCCGAGGCCTTCAACCTCTCCGTGGTCCTCACCAACCAGGTGCAGGCCAAGCCCGACACCGCGTACGGCGACCCCAACAAGCCCACGGGCGGCCACGTCATGGCCCACGCCTGCACGCACCGCGTCTACCTCCGCAAGGGCCGACAGAACACCAGGCTGGCCCTGGTGATAGACAGCCCCTACCTGCCGGAGGAGAAGGTCAGGATCGCCATCACCGAGGCAGGGATCACCGACGAGGACGGCACATACCCTGAGTATGACGACGACGAGCCCGTCGAGGAAGAAGACTAGCTCACCGGATATACTCGAAGGGGTTCCTGAACCCCTTAGCCGCAAGGGTCTTGACTAAACGGTCTTTCAGCGGGCCCACGCCGACGCCGTGCTTCGCGCTCACAGGGAAAACATGGCCCGCGGCCTCGGAGGGGGTTCCACCCGTTATCCTGTCTATGAACGCCTCCAGATTCGCAGCCACGTCTCCCTCGCTCCCCTTATCGATCTTGTTGGCCGCCACCAGCGGGAACTCTCCCAGAGTTTCGTGCAGGTAGCCCACCATCTCGACGTCGAGGCTGATGAAGCCCTTCTTTGCGAGCCGCGCCTCAGTCTCCAGGAACGTAGTAATGTTGATCACGTGCACGGTGAGCGCTATGTTGGCCGCCTCGCGCTCGATGAAGTCTAGTATCCTGTCCTTGGTCTCGCTCTCCCAACGCCTGCTGGCGTCCACCTTACGCCCGTACCCAGGCATGTCAACCAGAAAAAGGCCCTGAGCGATCTGGTACTTGTTGATGCTCGTCGTGGTGCCCGGGCGTTTCCCGGTGGTTACCTTTAGCCCGGTCAAAGCCCTGATGGTGGTGCTCTTACCCGAGTTCGGCCTCCCCGTGAACACGACGTAGCTGTCAGGCATACCAAATATAGATAGACGTCTGCACTGAAAAAGTGTGGTGCCTAGATCATGACGTCGAAGTCCAGGCGCTGGGCGAGCTCCTTGTACCTGTTCCTTATGGTGACCTCGGTCACCTGGGCCTCCTTCGCTATCTCGCCCTGGGTGCGCCTCTCGTCGGTGATCTGGCTGCTGATGTAGATGCACGCCGCGGCGATGCCGGACGGGCCGCGTCCGCTGGTGAGCTTCATCTCGGACGCCTCGTTGAGTATCTTCATGGCCAGCCTCTCCGTCTCCCCCGTGAGCGCCAGCTTGTTCACTATCTTGCTGATGTAGCCCTGAGGGTTCACCTGGGGCACAGACGGCTTTAGCTCCCTCAGCAGGAACCTGTAGTTTCGCGCGGCCTCCTTCTTGGTGATGTTGGCGGCCGTCGCCACGTCCTCAAGCGTCCTGATGACTCCGCACTGCCTGCAGGCCATGTAGATGGAGGCCACCGCGACGCTCTGGATGGTCCTGCCGCGTATGAGCTGCTTCTGGATGGCCCTCCGGTAGATCATGCTGCTTGTCTCGATGACGTTCCTGGGCAGGTTGAGCTTGTAGCTTATCTTGCTCATCTCGCTCAGCGCGTGGGCCAGGTTGCGCTGCGTCGAGTCAGAGACCTTGCTCCGCCTGTGCCACTTCCTGAGCCTGTAGAGCCTGGCCCGCTCCTCCGGGCTCAACTTCCTGCCCGAGGCGTCACGGTCCTGCCACCCTATGGTGGTGCTCAGGCCCTTGTCGTGGATGGTCCACGTCACCGGGGCGCCCACCCTCGGCAGCTTGTCCCGCTGCTCCTGGTCGAAGGCGCGCCACTCGGGGCCATGATCTATCAACGTCGAGGAGACCACGAAGCCGCACTCCTGGCAGACAAGTTCACCGGTTTCGTAGTCTCGTAGGAGGTTGGTTGCACCGCACTCGGTGCAGGAGATCGTGTTACGAAGCTTGGTCGTCAAAGTACCCCTCACGAGAATTATGATTAGAGAAAAAGCCTCGCTTATAACTGTTTTTAAAATACGAGTTATTAAACCGCCTGTTTTTCTCAAATATTGAGAAAAATTGATTTGTTATAATATTATGATAAAAAATTGGCGCTACTGGAAATATCACGTATTTACATCAATCACGCATCTATATACTATATGGCGTATATTCATCGACCAACATACGCACCTACATGCACCGGTAAACGTAAAAGGCGGTACTACCTATCACCGTGATATCAGGTGATAATGAATTTGGAGAAGCGTGTATACGACTTCACTGAAGGCAACAAGGAAATGAAGGCCCTTCTCGGAGGGAAGGGCGCGAACCTCGCCGAGATGACCATCCTGGGTCTCAGCATCCCGCCTGGGTTCACCATCACAACCGACACGTGTGCCGAGTTCTTCGAGGCGGGAGGCGAGTTCCCAGAGGGGCTATGGGAGGATATACTTGAACACGTCAAGACTCTTGAGAAGAAGACGGGTAAGAGGTTCGGCGACAAGAAGTCACCTCTGCTGGTATCTGTCCGCAGCGGAGCACCCATCAGCATGCCGGGCATGATGGACACCGTCCTAAACCTGGGCTTGAACGACGGCGTCGCTGAGGCCATGATCGGGCTCATGGGCGACGCGCGTTTCGTCTGGGACGCGTACAGACGATTCGTCACAATGTTCAGCGACGTCGTCATGGGCCTAGAGCGCCACGACTTCGAGGCGGTGTTAGACAAGGTCAAGAAGAAGGAAGGCGTCACAGGGGACACGGAGGTCAGCGACGCCGGCCTCAAGGAGACGGTCGAGGGCCAGAAGAAGCTCTACAAGAAGCAGCTGAAAGAGGACTTCCCCCAGGACCCCATGGAGCAGCTGAGACGCTCCATAGCCGCCGTCTTCAACAGCTGGAACATCCCCCGCGCGGTCACATACAGACGGGTGGAAGGCATCCCCGACGAGATGGGCACCGCGTGCAACGTACAGACCATGGTTTTCGGAAACATGGGCTGGGACAGCGGAAGCGGCGTCATGTTCACCAGGAGCCCCAGCGACGGCTCGAAGGGCCTGTTCGGCGAGCTCCTCTTCAACGCCCAAGGCGAGGACGTGGTAGCCGGGATCAGGACCCCCATTCCTATCGTCGAGCTGAAGGAGCAGCAACCCAAGCTCTACAAGGAGCTTGAAGACATCGCCGATACGGTGGAGGAGCACTATAAGGACATGCAGGACATGGAGTTCACCGTGGAGAAGGGAAAACTCTGGATACTGCAGACGAGGACGGGTAAACGGACCGCGCGGTCAGCCATCAAGATCGCGGTAGACATGGCTAAGGAAGGCCTCATCGACAAGGAGACGGCGATCAAGCGCATCACCCCCAACAACGTTGACCAGCTGCTGCACCCCCAGTTCGACCCTGCCGCCAAGGAGAAGGCGACGCTGCTGGCCAAGGGGCTCAACGCCAGCCCAGGCGCAGCCGTGGGCATAGCCATCTTCGACGCCGACAGGGCGGAGGAGCATGGTAAGGCGGGCGAGGCAGTCATCCTCGTCAGGCCCGAGACCACTCCTGACGACGTGAACGGCATGGTGGTGAGCCAGGGCTTCCTGACCCAGCACGGCGGCGGCACGAGCCACGCGGCCGTCGTTGCCAGGGGATGGGGCAAGCCCTGCATCGCCGGATGCGAGGACATCAAGATCGACAACAGCCGCAACCTGTTCACCGTGGGCGAGCACACCGTGAAGGAGGGCGACTGGATAAGCGTCGACGGCACCACAGGCGAGGTCTTCCTCGGAAAGGTCTCGACGATGGAGACGGCCTTCGAGAAGGAGACCGAGCTCATCCAAGCGCTGGAGTGGGCCGACGAGATCAAGAGCCTCGGCGTGTTGACCAACGCGGACAACCCTGAGGACTCAGCCAAGGCGAGGCAGTTCGGCGCCACGGGCATCGGCCTCTGCAGGACCGAGCACATGTTCTTCGACCAGGAGGGTGAGGAGATCAGCCGCCGCGAGAACGTGGTAAACATGATACTCAAGTCCGAGGTTGCCGCGCCGTTACTGAGGCAGCTTGAGGCGGCCGAGGGTGGAGAAGGCTACGGCGAGCTGAAGAAGAAGGTGGACGCCAACAAAGACGTTCAGGACTACCTAAAGGCGCTGGAGAACATACTGCCCTTCCAGAGAAAAGACTTCGAGGGCATCTTCGAGGCCATGGACGGCTACCCTGTAATCGTTCGGCTCATAGACCCGCCCATGCACGAGTTCCTGCCCCCACGGGAGGAACTGCTGCAGGAGGTGACCATGCTACGGTGCAAGGGAGCCAAGGGCAAGGAGCTCGAGGAGAAGGAGTACCTGCTTCGGGTAGTGGAGAGCCTATGGGAGACCAACCCCATGCTGGGCCTCAGAGGCTGCAGGGCGGGGCTAATGTACCCGGGGCTCACCGAGATGCAGGTTCAGGCCATCATGGAGGCGGCTGTGAACGTGAAGAAGAAGGGAGTGGATGTGCACCCCGAGGTCATGATACCCCTCACCAGCCACGTCAACGAGATGCACGCCGAGTACGAGAAGCTGAACAAGGTGGCCGAGGAGGTGCTGGAGAAGGCAGGCATCGACCTCCACTTCAAGATAGGCACCATGATCGAGATACCCAGGGCGGCTTTGACGGCTGACGAGATCGCCGAGAGCGCCGAGTTCTTCAGCTTCGGCACCAACGACCTCACCCAGATGACCTTCGGCATCAGCCGTGACGACGCGGAGGGCAAGTTCCTCCTAAACTTCGTGGACAGGGGGCTTCTGCCTAATAACCCGTTCCAGGTCATCGATCGGGAGGGCGTGGGACAGCTCATGAAGATGTGCGTCGACAAGGGCAGGGCCACCAGGCCGGACCTGGAGATCGGCATCTGCGGCGAGCACGGCGGAGACCCAAGCAGCATCGAGTTCTGCCACCTCATAGGGCTCAACTATGTGAGCTGCAGCCCGTACCGTGTGCCCATCGCGCGTCTAGCTGCGGCGCACGCCGAGCTCAACCACCCCAAGAAGAAGTAACCTTCTTCTCTTTTCTTACATATGCCTAAATACAGGTTCTCCGTATATTCCCGTCCATGACTAAACTGGACCATTTGGGATTCATGGTAGGTGACCTGGAGAGGAGCTTGGCTTTCTACCAGAAGCTCTTCGGGTTCGAGGCGGTTAAACGCTTTAAGTTCGGAGAAAACAACATAGTTCTGCTGGACATCGGGGACGGGCTGCTCGAGCTCATCCAGAGAGAAGACGGCGCATCGCCCCCGGCGGGGAGCCACATCGCGCTGCTTGAGCCAGACTTCGACCAAAGGGTGAAGACACTGGAGGAGATGGGAGTGGAGATACGGCTTGTCCCCGGGCTTGACGGCGACCGACTCTGCTTCTTTCAGGACTCCGACGGTCACATGATCGAGCTCACGGAGCTTGGGCTAAGCTCCTAGGTTCAAGCATCCGCTCCTAGAAGATGATATCGTAGGGTATCTCCCTCTTCGCCAGCAGGAGCCTCATCCTGCTACTGAGCCGGTCGTAGTACGGGGACTCGTCTCGGGACGCCTCTCTGAACCTGCCAAGAAGCTCAGGGTAGTTGTCCTCCAGCGCCGTCTCTATGCTACGCCAGTTACCCGCCTTGATGTTCAGCCTGTCAACTATGACCCTGCTCACCTTGTCTGCGAGCCCATTGACGAGGGCTTCGACGCTCTCCTCAGAAAGATACGGAAGGAGGGGGCCGAGGAACGCGTAGGTGGGTATCCCGGCGTCGCTGAACATTCTGAGAGCCTCAAGCCGCTCACTTACAGGCGATGCGTTCGGCTCGAAAACCCTGCGCACATCATCGCTCATGGATGTTATGGTTAGTCCCACCTCGGCTTGGTCGATCTCGCCAAGTACGTCTAGGTCCCTCTGTACCAGAGAGCTCTTGGTGAGTATCTCCACGGGGAAAGAGTGATCCTTTAGTATCTCCAGCAGGCTTCGTGTGGCCTTGAACCTCCTTTCAACAGGCTGGTACGGGTCCGTGACGCTCGAGAACAGCACCGTGCCAACGGGCTTCCGCGGGGCCTCCCTTCTGAGGCACTCGGCCGCGTTCTTCTTCACGTCCACGAAGCTGCCCCACTTCTCCCCCTGGTGGTACCACCTGGTCATGAAACGCGCGTAGCAGTAGACGCAGCCGTGGCCACACCCTATGTATGGGTTCACGGCGTAGGTGACGCCCTCTATGCCGCTCCTGTTCATTATGCCGCGGCATGTGGTCTCCCCTATCTTCACAGGGGTATCCGGGGACGGGCTACCTATATATAAATCGCCGTCACGGAAGCTATGTTAGTCCCATTGAAACAGGGAGACGATGAGAGTTGAAGATCGTAATCATATATGACAGCAAGACGGGTAACACGGAGAAGATGGCCAAGGCCGTCGCCGAGGGCGCCGGAGAGGTCGCCGAGGTCGAGCTCAAGAAGATAGGCGAGGCTTTCCCACTCACCGTGATGGCTGAAGCCGACGGAGTGGTCTTCGGCGGCCCAGTCTACTACGCTGACGTCTCGAACGAGATGAAGGACTTCCTTGTTCACGTCGAGAGCTACATCAAGGCGAACAAGAAGAAGATAAACGACCGGCCCGCCGCCGTGTTCGGCAGCTACGGCTACGACGGCGCATGGATAATGGAGGAGCGGCTTAAGGCCCGGATCGAGAGCCTCGGATATCAGACTTACGACGAGGTCTGCGTTCTCGTGGACACCGACGTAAAGTATAACGAGAAGAGCCTCGACGCGTGCAAGAAGTTCGGTAAAGAGTTCGCCGAGGCCATATAGCCTACACTTTTTCTTGTCCAACACGTTTAAACAGGGTGTAAACCCTTTTTCTGCGATGAGCGGGCTTTACCCGGACGACGCATTGAAGGCGCACCGAGAAGGGTTAATCCACATACATCTACTGGATGAGCCGGACAAAGGCTACTCCGCCGGGTGGAGCTTCGGCTCGCTAACCGACGACGAACATAACAGGAGTCTCAAAGGGCTTCTTGGAGGCGTCCTAGATCAGCTGGGGCGGCTTCAGAGAGAATGGGCTGGGCCGCAGGCGGTTAACAGCCTAGACGTCTACTGCGCGGCGGCGGCGAAGAGAGCAGAAATAACGGACCGCGAGCTGATGGAGGCCGTGGCTGGCTTCGTGACCGAGGCGCAGTTACTCGGGAGCCACCTAGCTATCAGCTTGGACCTTACGCCTGACGCGACCCTGCCAGAGTACGTGTTGGGTTTCGCTTCCAGCGATCTAAAGACACTGAGAGCTCACATGGATGGCTTCAACGGTGCCTTCGCGGACGCGCTTGAACACGTCTACGGGATGGGCTCGTTCAGGTTAGTACCCATGCTGAACGTAACCGATAAGACCGACTGGGGGTCCGAGGCCCTATCCCGGTACATTGAACTGTCTTACACTTACGGGTATCCGGTTTTACAGAACTACCTCACGGGAACGTTGAACCCGAGGTATCTCCACGAGCCGGAGGCGTTCGCGTCCGACGTTGAAGCAATGTACCTTAGACACGGGGGCGTACACGGCAACAGCGACAGCCAGGGCTGCTTATCCGTTGTCACACTGAACCTGCCGCACATCAGCCGGCTCTCGAATACGGAGGACGAGTTCTTCGATAGGCTTGACGAGGCAGTCGATCTGGCTAGGGCCGTCCACGAGGGAAAGCGGACGCACCTAGAGGCACTGTTCGCCGATGGTGGGTTACCCGAGACGGCGAGGCATCTTGACTCCTTGGACTGGCATTTCTCCGCCGTCAACGTGGTGGGAATGAACGAGGCTCTTCTGAATCTTATAGACGCCGGGGCCGGGCATGTGGCAGGGAAGGCTGTCACCTACCGGCTCCTTGAGCACCTAGTCTGGAGGATAGAAGAGATGCAGGAGGAGACCGGGCGCCTGTACACGTTGGAGGCGGCGCCGTGCGTGGAGGCAGGGACACTGATGGCGGAGAGGGAGGCGGATGCCTCCTCCGGGGATGTGCAGCCCTTCTACACGGCGTCAACGGAGCTGCCGCCCGGGTACGGGGACGATCTCTGGGACGCCATGGAGCACCAGAAGAAGTACCATGGCATATACACCGGGGGGAACGTGTTCCAGATCCATCTAGCCAGGGGCCTGAAATACAGGGAAGAGTGCAAGCTGCTGCTCAGGCGCGCCTTGGAGGGCTTCGGGTTCAACCACCTGAAGGTCTCCCCCGTGTTCAGCCTCTGCAGGGATCACGGTTACCTCTTCGGGGAGCAGAGGAGATGCCCGGTGTGCGGCGGCGACGCAGAGGTCTACACGTGGGTTGACTGTAGCCCACGGCCCCTAGACGAGTTGAATGAAGGACTGAAGGAGGTGCATAGGCGACGAGTCTACAGCGACGTAAAAGACAGATGAGCATAGAGCTCCCGGTGGTGGGCTACAGGAAGCTGAGCGTAACCGACTACCCCGGCGGGCTCTGCGCCGCCCTGACGGTGCCGGGGTGTAACCTCAGGTGCCCCCACTGCCCCCACATGGAGCTGGTGCACCACCAACTCTCGATGGAGAAGATACCCGTGGTGGATCTCCTAGAGTCACTGTACCCCCGCGCAGGGTTCCTAGACGCCGTGACGCTCACCGGCGGTGAGCCGTTGCTGCACAGGGGCTTGCCCGACTTCCTCAGAGAAGTAAGGATGCTGGGGCTCAAATTGAAGCTGGACACTAACGCGTCTAAGCCTAGGATGTTGGGGAGGTTATTGGAGAAGAGGCTGGTAGACTACCTCAGCATCCGCGTGGTGGCCCCTCTGAGTAGGTATAGGGAGGTGTCTAGGAGCCGTGTCCGGGTGGAAGCCGTCAGAGAAGGCATCCACATGGTTAGGCGAAGTGAGGTGCCCCACGAGTTCACCGTTACCCCTGTGCCGGGAATCCTTGAAACACAAGACGTTCTGGAGATCTCTCGGTTCCTCGCGGGCTCTAGGAGGCTCGTGATAAATAGGTTCGATCCAGCACACTGCATGGAGCCACCGCTTCAAGACACAGAGCCCTATGGCGACAAGGAACTGGCCGCTCTGGGGGACGTAGCCGCCCCTTACTTCAGCGAGATAGAGATAGAGAAACAGTGACTATTTGGAATGCCTCTCCAGGACTTCGACCACCTTCTCTGCCGCCCACTCTACGTACTCGGCGCAGTGGGTCTCTCCCCGCTCCTTCATCTCCTCGTATCTCTGCTTTCCCTCCGGGGTTCTGGTGTTGACGCCCAATAGGTCGTAACAGTTCACGTGGCCCCAATGGCTCTCGAACTCTTGCATGATCTCCTGTGTTATCTCCCTCATCCTCTCTCGCTTGGACTGGAACTCCTCGGGGCTCTCGGTACCCTCCGTGCCGAGGAGCAACCCTACGGCCATGACTGAGCCGCTGACGGCGCCGCATAGGCTCCCCCACCCGGCTCCTCCTCCGCCGAAGTTGGAGGCAAGCCTCATGACGTCCGTGTCGAACCCTGGAAGCGGTTTAGCTTCGTCTATCCTGATGATGGTGCTCTCGCAGCAGTTGAACTTGTTTTCGCCTCTCGTGATCATGCCCGAATATTAACGTGGCGCATAGAAAAGATTAACGCACTAAACGTAGATAGATATCAGAGTCGTCTCTATGACGGCCGCGACTATCAATAGAGGCACTATCCTTCTGACGAACAGAGACAGGGACTCCTGGACATAAGTCTGGAGCCCCCCGATCCTTCTCAGCCTGTTTATGAGCTGGTAGCCCAAACCCACCCCCATGGCCGCGCAGAGGGTGATGGCGGGTATCTCAATGATGCCGTGGGGTAGAAGAGACGATACCACGTAGCCCAGCCCCAGCTCCGAGGCAACGGAGTAGGAAACCCACCCTACGAAGAAGCCGTTCACTATTATAAAAAGGAACGGCGGTACCCCCACTACTATCCCTGACGCTAGGAATATGAAGCTCGCCAGCACGTTGTTGGATAGAATGGCTACGAACATCTCGAATGACGTGGCATCTGTGGGGTCCGGTATGTTGCTTAAGACCCCCTCGAACACGGAGGCCGGGATCTCCTCCCCCATGCTGTACCCCATGAAGGTCGAGAATATGAAGAGGAACATGCTGAGAGCGAACACCGGAGTCAGGCTCTTCACGTACTCTACATGGCCACTGAACAGAATATCCATGACCGTGGGGCTTCTCCTCTCACTCAGGTCTGTATTCCTCCGAATCCCATACCCTAACGGTCGCCGCCTTGATATCCCTTTCTAAGATGGTCTTCCTGTCTTCAGACTGAGCCGTCTCGACGGCCAGTTGGGCTACCCGCAACCCATAGGCGCCCACTGCTCTCCTCAACTCCTCGGCGGCGTCAGGGCTGATCCTGAGGTCCCCCGCCTTCTTCAGCAGCCGCCTCATGGGCGCTACAGTGAACTCCTCGGCCAACTAGGTGCCCCAAACCCCACAGTCCATGTCGCTTAATAAGCTTCTGTGCTTTTACTAAAAAAAGAGTTAATAAAACACGCGGTGGGCCGATCTAATGGGTTCAAGCATTTGCCTAACGTGTTCGTCGACCATGATGTATGTGAAGGAAACGGGCTGTGCGCCGAGGCATGCCCCGTCGGGGTCTACGACCTCGTCGAGATGAGGGGCCAGATCAAGGCTCAGCCCACCCGCGCCAACGACTGCATCATGTGCATGGCGTGCGTAGATATTTGCCCCACAGGCGCCATCAAGGTCAAGGAGTGAGGAAGGTCTCTCCAAAACAATATCTGTATCATACCCATCACTTTGCATATGAAGAGAGCTTTAACCGCCTTGGCCTTGTTTCTTGTTTGGTCCATGTACCCAGTCTCTCCGGCGTATTCGGCTGAGGGGCTTTCAGTGTACATCGCCGTGGAGCCCGAGCCCTTATACGAGCAGATTATCGCAGGAGAGAACTATGTGTTCAACGTTTCCGTGGCAAACGACGGACTCTTGATTGCGCCTGGGCAGCCGATGGAGGATGACCCGTCTGCTCTGTACAAAGGCTACCTGCACACGGTCGTAGACATCGAGTGGAGGGCTTCCGGTTCATACGACTTCGGGAAGGCGACCTCTGGCTACTCGACTCAACTCGACGACATGGGCCTCGCCAACGTCATCGAAGTCCCTGTAAACGGCTCAACGGTATGGGACTCGTTCAACCACACGTTCGTGAGGGACGCCTGGGACTTCGGCGTGAAGCCATACGAGACCCTGGAAGTCACGGTCGAGGCCAGGGTCTATCTTGAGGTCTACAACGAGTCATCCGGCTTGGACGAATCTTGGAGGGGACCCTTGGTGGCGGAGAAATCGACGACGCTGAAGCTTCTGGACGACACCAAGGTGGAGTACGTGGAGGGAAAACTCCTGGACATTGCGTCTGAGGTGGAGCCGCTGAGTGGCGTCGCTGGGGCGGAGCTCCTGAATGCGACACGTTTCATGGGGTACCTCGCAGAGATGAACAGGAGCATCGAGGCCGGGGACTATTTCTCTGCGCTTAAGACGTACTCCAAGTACGACGAAAAATACAGGGCCCAGCTTATCTCCTCGCTCACCGAGGAAGCGTCCACGTCCATGGAGAAGAGCCTCGTGATAGACCGGCTGGAGCAGGAACTGGGCTTCCTGAATGTCTCCTACACGGTCCTCGAGGACAAGTACGTCACGCTTTCACGCACCTACCAAACAAGGCAGGCGGAGCTTGAGGCGGCCAAGCAGAGCCTCTCCACCGCCATAACCGTCGTTTTCCTGGCGTCAATAGCGTTCTTCTTCGTGGGCCGTAGAAGCGTGGGGCGGGGCAAACGCACAGACGAGCAGACCATAAGCATGGAGGGTGAGTTACGTGACTCTGAGCCTGGTGCTCGTTGAGGCCGCCCTCGAGTTGGTGCCAGCCGAGATACTGGGCCACCCATCTGTGAGGCGGAACGCCAAGAGACGCGGCAAACGGCCCGAGGAGACCCTGCTAGACCGCAGCCTGCACCACTACGCCATGACCGGGCTTCCGGGGCAGGAGAAGCGTGGGCGGCCCGACATACTGCACTTCTGTCTACTGGAGGCCATGGGGTCGCCCCTGAACCGGTCGGGCGGCCTCAGGGTATGGGTGTCCACCCAGCGGGGCCAGTTGATAGAGATCGATCCCTCGACCAGACCTCCGCGGGACTGTAACCGCTTTAAAAGTCTCATGGAGCAGCTGCTGCTGGAGGGTAGCTCGCCGCCGGGCGGCGAGTCGCCTCTGCTCCGGGTAAGGGACATGAGCCTCGGGGGGCTCGTGGAAGAGCTTAAACCCAGCAGGGTGGTTGCGCTCACAAGTCACGGAGCCTCCAGCTCCTTCGCCGCCGCCTCTGAGGTGCTAGGAGGCTCAGGGAGCCCGGCGGTGTTCGTCGGAGCCTACCCGAGCGGCCCCATGGAGGAGGAGACTCTGGCTTTGGCGGATGAGGCGTTGAGCGTCTACCGTGAGCCGCTTGAGGCGTGGACCGTGGTCTCTAGGCTGCTCTACGAGTGTGAGAGGAGGCTAGGCGTCCTTTAGCCTCTCCACGAATTCTGTGAGGCTCCCCACGGTGTCTTCGTTTTCGGTGTTGCCCTTCCTGTCTAGGTGGTAGGCCTCGATGCCCATGCTACGGGGGGTGAGGTAGTCGTAGGTGTGGTGGTCGCCTACGTGGATCATCTCGCCTGGCTCTATGCCCATGGCGTCGAGTATCGTCCTGTAGAAGCTCTGGTCTTTCTTCACGGACTGGTAGTCGCTGGGCGCCGAGAAGACGTGGGTGAAGTAGTCGCCCACTTCCTCTACCTGTATGTCGAGTAGCTCCCTTATCGTGTTGCTGGAGACCACGAGGGGGTGCTCCGACCCCAGGGCTTCTAGGGCTTTCCTTGTGTCGGGGTAGACTCTTATGAGGTTTCTTCTTTTCTCGGGTAGCTCCCGCCAGTCGCCGGGTAGGCCGAACGTTCTGAACCAGTATCCCACGTCGTACCATTCTGGGCGGTGGTCGCCTAGCTGGTTGTACTCCTTGAAGATTACTTCCCTGGCGGCCTCGAGGTCTACGCCGTGTTTCTCCGCGTACAGGCTGGGTATGTCTGTGCCCCATATGTACCTCGAGTACTCGTGGTCTATGAGGGTGCCCTCCATGTCGAATGATATGTATTTCATCCGGCTCCATGGATATTGTGGGGTGGGGCTATAAGACGGATTCCCCGGGTTTGATCGATCCTGGGGGTGGTTAGATCGTTTTCTGGTTGGCTACGTGTCTTCTTTTTTAAGGTAGAGGTTCTGGACCAGCAGGGCTGTTTTCTCGGTTGTGGCGTTGACGAACCTGTGGGGGGTGTCCGGCGGTATGTTTACCACCGTCCCCGGCTTTATCTCCGCGACCTCTGTGTCTGTCTCCACTCTGGCTTTGCCGGTGAGGGCTAGGACGTGGTGTTCCCGGGGGTGGGTGTGGGTGGCGGTGGAGCCGCCTGGTTCTATCCTGAGTATCCTGCACGAGTAGGCTGAGACGTCTTTCTTGTGTACGGCCATTACTGTGTTGACCTGGTGGTGGCCTTCCCCGGGCATGGGCTCCCCGGGTTCTTGGCTGAGTATTCTTATCTTGAGTGTCATGTCGTTATTGTGAGGGAGTGGTATGGGCTTTATGTGTTTGGGGTTGAAAAAAGGGGGGTTACTTCTTTGCCTTGGGTACCGTGTGGCTTAGCTTGCCGTCCCGGTAGAAGGCGCTGAAGGGTTTTTTGCAGGAGGGGCATGTGTATCCTTCGGCGTCGAAGAGGCCGAACTTCCATGTCTTGCCTGTTGCTTTGGCTTCCTTGCCACATCTGGGGCATTTCATCGTTGCTCAAATAATTATCATATATACCATATTTAAGTGTTAGTGAATTATCCATAAAAAAAGGGACAATCAGGTAGAAAAACAATAATTCATCCGATTTTATTTATGATATATTAGCTAATTTTCTTCATCGCTTATATCCCGGGACCGCCGAGGTATTAATTGATGAGCCTCGTACTGGGCACCAGCGGGTGGAGCTACAAGGAGTGGGTAGGCCCCTTCTACGAGAAGAAGACCGGCATGTTCAGCCACTACGCCAAGGTCTTTCGGACCAGCGAGATCAACAGCACCTTCTACAGGTACCCCAGCGAGGGCATGGTGCAGGGGCTGAGGCGCAACGCGCCGCCCGGTTTCGTTTTCGCGGCCAAGCTCCCCAGGCTCATAACCCACGACAAGTGGCTGCGGCTGGGGGAGGGCGTGGAGGACGACACGTGGCGGTTCCTGGAGCTCATGAGACCCCTGGCCGAGAAGCTGGGCCCCATACTCATCCAGCTGCGCCCCAAGTATAGCTACGAGGAGCACGCGGGCGTCCTCGAGGACTACCTTGATGTGATCCCGGGTAACTACGAGTGGGCGGTGGAGTTCCGCAACGAGTCGTGGCTCAGGCCCGAGACCTACGAGATGTTGCGGAGACACAACGTGGCGTACACCATCGTTGACGAGCCCCTGCTCCCGCCGGAGACGCGGGTCACCGCCGACTTCGCGTACATCAGGTGGCACGGCCACGGCGAGAGGCTGTGGTACGACTACGAGTACACCGAGGACCAGCTGGAGGCTTGGCTGCCCAAGGTGCGGGACGTGAAGGGCAGGACGCGGCGCACCTACGGCTACTTCAACAACCACTTCGGGGCCAACGCCGTGAAGAACGCCATAGAGATGCTGGGCCTCCTCGGCGAGGCGACGCCTGAGCAGAACATCGTCCTCGACAAGATCAATGAGTACAAGGAGACGGCGTCTAGGCCGGTGGGCGTGCAGCCCCTCACCGCGTACACGGGTGACGAGGAGGACCTCAGCGTCGCCGACCACCTCACCCATTTCATGGACGCCCGGAGGCTGGCACGGGCCGAGAAGATCAAGGACTCGGAGCTGGAGGTCACGGAGAGCGGCGACGAGTCCATCAAGGCCAGGGTCAGGGACTACTACATCGACGTGGACCTGGGGAACCAGGTGATAAAGCATGACTGCGACGACTGGCGGAAGGGTATGAGCAGGAAGCGGATGTGCAAGCACATGGGGAAGCTGTTCCTGAGTCTGCCGCCGGGCCAGTCGAAGCGGGTGCTGGAGCGCATCTGGAAGGACGTGGACGGCTGGGTGTTCGAGGAGTAGCTAGAGCACCTTTACGCCTAGATTCCTCAACAGCAGGTCTATTTTCTTGTTTTCGTGGCCCTTGAGGCCCTTATCCAGTATCGCCCCGTCTGCGCCGCCGCTCTTCTCCACCATCTGGGCCACCATGTCCTCGCTCAGGAGCGGTACGGCGTACTTGGCCGCCATGTGGCCGAAGGCGTATTCATCCATCATGGTCGAGAAGGTTGGGCAGTAGTGGCCCCCGCCGAACCCTATGGCTACGTCGGCGCCACCGTCGTCGTCTATGCCGCCGAGTATGGCGTCCACGAGGTACCCGCAGACGGACTTGTCCCTCCACTGGGCCTCCCTGCTGCCCACCTCGGCGAAGAACATGGGCACGTTGAACTCGGTGGGGCTGTGGTGGGTGGCCTCCAGGCTCACCTGGAACCCGCGGGGAGGGTCTTCGAGCAGCCTGAGGTAGACATCCCTCATCTTGTTGGGCGCCGTGAGCTGGAGCTCCCGGGTTCGGCCGCCGTACATGGCTTTACCGAAGTTGCCTGTGGGGTGCACGGTGAGGCTGGGCTTGCCACTCTTGGCCCAGTGGCGGCTCGCAACCACCATGTAATCTAAGTCATATCTCTGCGCTAGGCCGTCGTAGTCCGCGGGGTACGGGCTGGGCTCCGCGGGCACCTTGTAACGCTCCTCCGGCACGATGAGCGGCTCCAAGGCGAACAGGTAGATGTCGCCCCTCCTGAATACACCTGGGTCCCCTGTATCTTTGAAGCCTCTTTCAAGCAGAATGTAGTGCATGGTCTCGCCGGCAGGGTCCGAGAGTGACAGGGTTATCGCTGGGTTTCCCATTTGGGCACCTTTCACGGAATAGGCGCTTGTGGAGGGTAAAAGGTTGGCGTTGTTGCGGGTTCTCGGGCTTGGAGGTATTCACGTCGTACGTGTTTGATGCCTCCACGCATGTAGGGGAGGAATATCTTATATTGGATGGCTATGACTGCATGAAAGTGATCACTGTGCTCAGCTCCGACATCGGCAGCATACCGGCCACCACGGAGCCCCGTGTGATAGAGGCCGGGGCCCGGAGATCGGGCACGCTGCTCCCGCTGCTCAACATAGGCGTGGAGGATTACTCCGGGTTCAGGGACGCCGTGGTATCAGGGTACGCAGACAAGGCGAAGGCGGGCGTCGAGGTCCCCAACTACCCCCAGTTCAGGGACATGAACGAGATGTTCTTCCAGCTGATGCGGGGCATCGAGAAGGGGGACGGCGGGCTTATGGCGGTCGGCTCCATAAGTCCGGTTCAGGGCGCGTCCATACCTGAGGTGGACGTGATACGGAGGGAGTCCTCGAAGATCAGGGAGCTGTCGGGGCATGATAAGCTGAGGCTAAGGATATGCGTCACGGGGCCGTACACGATGGCGTCGTTCTTCGGAGCCAAGACGCCGGGGCTTTACAGAATGCTGGGCCGAGCCGTCGCCGGGATACTGGATGTGTCGCTTTTCAGTTACCGATACGCCGAGGTGGCTCACGTCTGCGTGGACGAGCCCGTGCTGGGGTTCATGAACGACCCCATGCTGGACTACGGCTCCGACGGGCGGGAGGCCCTCAGGGCGGCGTGGGACGACATCTGCAGGACGGCGTCGATCAGGGGCGTGGATACCAGCATGCACCTGCACAACACCAGCGAGAGCCTGGTCTGGGACGTGGAGCACCTGGACGCGGTTGGTAGCCACGTGGGTGACCCCATCTACACGAGCGAGTCCACCCGCCAGCTTCTTGAAGAAAAAGACAAGTACATCTGGGCCGCGTTGGGGGTGACCCAGTTCGACAGCCTCATACAGATGCACTACCACGCCGAGGGGTACGAGGGAGAAATGCTGGAGAAGATCGGCGAGACGTGGACAGGCATCAAGAAGGGCGTCATCGACCCGTACATCTTTCTGGAGGATCAGGGGACCATGGAGAAGAGGTTGGCCAAGATCGCGGGGTTCTTCGGCGCCGAGAGGGTGGCCTACGCCTCGCCGGAGTGTGGGCTCAACAGCTTTCCCGACTACGGCGTCGCCTTAGAGTGCCTCAGACGGTCCGCCGCCGCGATAAAAAACCAGAGTCTCTGATCAACAGGGTTTATACCGGACACCCCGGGCACAATAATGTGGTGCCGACTCATGGGTAGGGTCAAGAAGGGCGTTAAATGCAGCGTGAAAGGGTGCAACGAGGATGCGGTGCGGTCGCTGAACGTGGCCAAGGTGAAGAACGCGGGGCTCGACGTCGAGGCTGGCAGGCGAGCCTACCTCTGCAAGGAACACTACAAGGATTTCAAGAAGGGGAATAAAAAAGACGCCCAGATAGAGAAGTGGCGCCGCGGGGTAGCCTAGCCCACGAACTTGGGTCTATCCTGCAGGTACACCGGCTCAGGCACCGGGCGGTACGGTTTTCCTTCAGTTTCTGCATGTATCTTTCCCTGCAGCTCAGCGGCTGACATGCTCTGAGAGTCCTTCAAGCCGCGGACCCTCACGGGCAGCTTCTCCTTTCCCTGCTCGCGTTCCCCGACGACGACGATGTAGGGTATCCACTCCTTCTCGGCGTCCCTGATCTTCTTGCCCACGGTCTCGTCCCTGTTGTCTATGTCCACGCGGACCTTGCTGAACCTGCCGCAGACCTCGTCGGCGAACCCGACGTGTTCGTGGCTCACAGGGATGATCCGTACCTGGGTGGGCGCCAGCCAGAGGGGGAGCCGGGGCTTGTAGCCCTTGTCTTTCTGCATCCTCATGGCCTCCCGCTCCAGGATGGCGTAGATGTCGCGCTCTATGGCTCCGCTGGGGCTGCAGTGCAGTATGTAGGGGTGCTTCTGGGTGCCATCCTCGTCCATGTATCGTATGTCGTACCGCTCCCCGTTCTCGACGTCGATCTGGTCGGTGGATAGCGCCGACGCCTTGTCCAGGGCGTCCACGAAGTTCATGTCCCACTTTACTATGAAGTAGGCGAATCGCTCCTTCCACATCTCCACCAGCACCGGCTTCCCGTGCTTCTGCACGAGTCCCTTTATGAACTCCTTGTTCTCGTTGTAGAAGTCCTCCACCATCCTGACGGCCAGCTCGTAGTCGCTCTTCTCGAACCCGATGCCCTCCAGCACGTCCTGGCTGAGCTTGAAGCGTCGCATGTACTCGCTCCGGGCTTGGTCCAGGTCCCTGCAGAAGGCGTGGACGTCTGGCATGGTGAACGCCCGGAGCCTGCGGAGCCCGGTCAACTCGCCGCGCTGCTCGCGGCGGAAGCTGTAGCGGGTCATCTCGTAGATGCGCATGGGGAGGTTCCTGTAGCTGATGGTTGCGTCGTGGCTGATGAGGAACTGGCCGAAGCAGGCGGCGAACCGGAGGAAGTATGAGGTGTCGTCCGATTCGACGGTGTACTGGCGCGCGGGGAACCTGTTCAGGTAGCTCTTGAGGGTGGGGTGCTCCAGACTGTACATGATGGGGGTCTCCACCTCCATGCCGCCGTACTCGTGGACCATGCCGGTGACGTAATCCTCCAGCAGCGCCTTGACCATCCTTCCCTTTGGGTAGTACCTGAAGTTGCCAGGGTCCGACGCCGGCTCGTAGTCCACCAGCTCCAGGCTCCTCATGAGGTCCACGTGGGGGGGCGTACGGTCAACTGTGCGGTCCTTGGCGTACTCGTATCCGCTGAACTTGCGGAGCTTATCGTGGCCTTGGAAGTCGAAGTCGTCGAGCTCCCAGAGCTTGCCGTCCAGGTCCATTATGTACCAGTGGCTCCTGAGCCTCTCCTCGGCCTGTAGCGCCTCTGATACGACCTCTTCCTTCTTTTCACTCATGGGTTTCATCTCCGAAGAAGCCGTGGTGGTGCCTCCATGGCATACGCTGCCCAGATACTTCTCTCAGAACATCGGAGGAGCGTCTAACGTATTCAGGTTGGGCCATCCGGCCTAGTCTGTTTGGCGGGACATCACCGCGTTCTCCTCTCACAACCTTGAAAGAGTCCACGACTTTTAATCTTTATGCATCATTTCTTGGGTATCAGGTTGGCTTCGGCGACGCGGTACCTGCCGCTGACGCCGTCCCAGATCCGGTCAGCCTCCTTGACCTCTATCCTATACCTGAACCACGGCGCGTCTAGGACCAGGCTCTCGTACTCGCCGCCCTCGCCGCAGGGGTCCACGCCGAACCTCTCGCTGAGCTCGACGAGCCTGTTCACCGCCTGTCTGTCCAGCTTCCTCCCCAGCCACCTCTGGTCGAGGCCTTGGGCAGCTACGGCCGAGAACACGATGACCATGCCCCTGCTTAGCATCTCGTTCAGCAGCCCGACGCGTTCACGGCCCCAGAGGGGGCTTATGTGCTCCAGCCCGAGTTCATCGCATATCTTGTCGACGCGTTCCCTCTGGTAGCTGGATGCAATCGCCCCTGTGACGACGCCCTCCACGTCCAAGCCTTTTAGGCATCTCTTAAGGTCGTCCAGCTCCTTCTCCTTGACGCCTCTGGTCTTGGCCTCGACGTGCTCTTTGCCCCACGCGTAGGCTTGGAGTTCGGTGAGCCCTATGTTCACGGTGTGGAACATGTAGCTGTCAGGGTTCTCCGAGCGCATGGAGACGAGGTAATCCAGGTCATGGCCTTCCTCCTCGGCGAGGCGTGCCGCGTAGCAGCTGTCTTTTCCGCCGCTGAAGAGCCCTGCGAGACGCATGGGTTTGATGTGTTGGCTTCTCTGATAACGTTGACGGCTTGCTTCAAGTAACCTGTCATATCGAGAAAAAAAATTCTGGCACCCTCTTACTGGGAATCTTGGAAAAAAGGGGATTGGTGACTGTGCGTATGTATCAAGCGGAAGCCTGTAGATGATCCGAATAGGTAGGCTTATCTGCTCATCGGCGCCACCACTCCGATCGCTTCATGGTGAATTGACGCCTCTTCGCTTCTGAAAATTATGTTATTACCCCGCTCCTTTGGTCGCGGGGCGTTTTGGATTGTTATTCGCCTTCGATGATTAGGTATTGTTGGTTTATTTTAGTGTCCAGCGTCTTTTTTATTTCTTGGATAGTGTTCGGAGTTCTTTGATGCCGAGGCTTGGGATGTAGTAGGTTCCGCTTTTAGTTTTTCGGGTTTTTACCCGCATTTTTGCGTCACAACCACCTAGTGGTTTGTTTTTGGTGATCTAAAAAGTTCAGGAAAATAGGCGTAGTCTAAATACGAAGTAATTAGCGTAGCGTGCGCACGCTGGTAACCTTTAAGCGGTGATGCGCTTGCGTTACACACGCGTAACACTTAAGCAGTGATACGCTCCATTCAGAGGTGAAGGTTTGGAAAATGTCCGAAGAGGAGAGAGAAGAGAAGCCTGAAGAGGAGGAGGTTAAGGAGGAGCCATTCGAGGAGGAACCCCGCGAGGAAGAGGAGTGGGAGGAACCCATCGAAGAATCATGGGTAGTGGAAGAGCCATCCCCCGAAGAGGAGGAACCCATCGAGGAACCAGTCAAAGAGGAGCCCGCCGAAGAGAGACCCGCCAAAAAGAAGCCATGGTGGAAGTTCTGGTAGGTACATACACAAACGCGAGCGCTCGTAACCTTTAAGCGGCGATCCCTGGGTGCTGCACCTGCGCCGCGCCTAGGTCGCCAATGCGCCCACACTCTTAGACGAAACCAGTTTACGGTTCACTAAAACAAGCCATGGGTATAAAATTGTATAACCCAATTATGTGGGTTTTTATCCACTCTTACAATTGTAACGAATCCAATGTGCCTATTGGGCTCGACTGGATAAAAAAGGTACAGAAGTACGAGAAACTGACTCCCAGATTCTAGTTCAGGCTATGCCCTCATACACTCCGGAAAAGATTATAAAATAAGCGCCAAGACGTGGAGAGGCATGGAGATCAAGCCCATCCCCCTGAACTACTTCTTCGGGGTGAACAGCTACCTCATAAAAACCGAGACAGGGTGCTTCCTCATAGACACCAGCATAAAGAAGAAACGAGGCCAGCTCGAACAGGAGCTAATCGAAGCCGGGTGCTGTCTGGGAGACCTCAGGCTCATCATCCTAACCCACGGCCACGTGGACCACGTGGGCAACGCCGCCTATCTGAGAGACAGACACGGGGCCAGGATAGCCATGCACGGCGGCGACTCGGCCATGGTGGAGAGCGGCGACATGTTCATCGACACGGGGGGAGCCATGACCGGGCTGGTGGGGCTGTTAATGAAGGTGCTCGGCCTCAGCGACTACGAGAGATTCACCCCGGACATCATACTGGAGGACGGGCAAGACCTCTCGGCCCACGGGCTGGACGCCACGGTCATCCACACGCCCGGCCACTCGGAGGGCTCCATCTGCATAAAAACGGTGGAGGGAGACCTGTTCTGCGGCGACCTCTTCAACAACACCAAGAAACCAGAGAAAGCCAGCATAATCCAAGACCCGGAAAAGCTTGAAACCAGCGTAGAGAAGATCAAGGCATCGGAGTATGAGACCGTCTACCCGGGCCACGGCGAGCCGTTCAGGATGGAGCAACTCACAGAATAGCTAAGGTTGGAAAACCACGGGGTTGTCCGGGCGCTCCCCGCGCATGGCCTTCAGCACGCCCTCGGCCACCTGCACCGCCATGTTTTCCATGCCCTCGTGGGTGCAGGCCCCCAGGTGAGGCGTCACTATCACGTTGTCCATCCCTAGGAGCGGGTTATCAGACTCTATGGGCTCCACCTCGAACACGTCCAGCGCCGCGTAACCGATCTTCCCCGACTCCAACGCCTCGATGACCGCCGCCTCGTCCACCACCCTGCCCCTCGCCATGTTCACCAGCACCACGCCGTCCTTCATCAACCCTATCTCCCTCTCCCCGATGAGCCTATGCGTCTCAGGGGTCCCCGGTACGTGTAGGCTGACTACGTCGCTCGCGCCGAGGAGCTCGTCGAGGGTCATCCACCGGATGCCTAACTCCTCCTCCACGTCAGGCTTCCTGGTCCTCGACCAGTAGACCACGTCGGCGTCGAACGCCCTGACGCGCCTAGCGGTGGCCGTGCCTATCCTGCCTAGGCCGACGATGCCCACCGTCTTGCCAGCCAACTCGTTCCCTATGAGGTCCCCGTACTTGCGGTTCCACTCCCCCCGCCGCGTCGCCTTGTCCGCCGCCACTATGCGTCTCAGCGCCCCCAGCATGATGGCCATGGTCATCTCGGCCACGGTGACCGTCAACGCGTCAGGCGTGTTGCAGACCACCTTCCCGAGGTCGAGCGCGGCCTCCAGGTCCACGTGGTCGCAGCCCATCCCGTGGACCCCCACCGCCTTGAGCCTCCCGCCCCTCTCCATCATCTCCCTTGTGATCCTGATGCTGCCCCTGGTGATGAGGCCGTCCACCCCCTCGATGATATCCATGAGGGCCTCCTCGGTGCTCCCCGGAGGCAGCTCCACGACGTTCACCCCCTCCGCCTTGAGGTACTCTACGCCGACCTCGTTGATCGGCTCCGTGACCACTACAGTGAAACCCGTCATACTCGGCACAGATGAGAAAAAGAGGCTGTAAACGGTTAAGGTTTAAGGTGGGGGTTGGGGCGCCTGCGGCCCCTGCGCGCGCCTTTCTGGGGCTCCCTCTTGGCCCGCCGCAGCGTCTTCTCCAGGGCGTCGCAGACGCCGTCGAAGGCCTCCATGAGGCCCCAGCCCTCGTTCTCGGCGTGGAACTCGACGCTGGGCCCCACGGCGCTCGCCGAGAGGCTGTACCGCGTGCGCTCCCCGCGGCTCCTCTGCTTCTTGACCTTGACCCGCACCTCCGCTATGTCTGGGTGCATCCTCATGCTCCTCTCGACTATGCGCCTGAGCTTGTCCTCGGCGACGGCCCTCTCGAAGAAGTCCTCGTCGGTGATGCCTACGATGTAGACGGGTATCTCCTCCTCCGACCTGAGGGCCGCGATGAGGCCGAGGAACTCCCTCGGAGTGACTATGCCGTGGACCGCGTCGTCTTCCACCATGAGGCAGGCGGTCTTCCCGGACCTCGACAGTCCCTGCACAACCTGGAGCATGTCGGCGTCAGGCCCCACCGTCAGCGGCCTGGGGTCCATGACGTCGCCTACCTTCCCGGGGAACCTGGTTACCTTCCTGCCGCCCACTTCGCCTCGTGTGGTCTTCGAGGCGGGGGTGATGAAGGTGTGGACTATGATGTCGGACGTGACCACGCCGACGAGCCTGTCGTCCCTGGTCACGGGGATGTGGCTTATGTTCTTGTCGAGCATCGTCCGCCTCGCCTGGGCGACGCCGTCCATGTGGTCCACGGTGATTACCGGGTTACGCATGTGCAGCTTGGCTTCCATGTTCCTGAGGCTCGGTACGTCCGTCAACGCGTCGATGACGTCCACCTGGGATACCAGCCCTATCACCTCCCCGCCCTCGACGACTGGTAGCGCCCTCACCCCCTTCTCCGTGAGTATGGCCGTGGCGTCCAGAACCGCGGCCCCGGGGGCAAGGGTGCCCACCTGCCTCCAGATGCTCTCCAACTTGGTCCTCCCAGGATGGTCAACGCCGAGAAGGTCCCGGAGGGATACCACGCCTATCCTGCTTCCCTTCGCTGCCACCGCCTCGGGGCGCCCAGTGTCCTTGAGGTAGCCCAGCACCTTGCTTACCTGGTCGCCGGGGCTGAACACGCCCCCGGCACTGTGTAGAATCGTCCTAACTTCAGTCTCCGCTAGCTCTACAAGGGTCTTCGTCAATACCAGAAACCTGTCTTAACTTTGTCTTCGAGGGTTAAATAGGTTGCATAACGCCGCTGTGTAACAAGTCTTAAAGACTCGGTTAATCATGGTGAGCGGAAGCGAGACAACTTTGTGCACCCTCATACTGTTGTACGGACTGATGGAGGACTACCCCGTTGTGGCCCTCCATAACAGGTACCTCGGGAAAGACACGTTGGAGCAGCCGCCCAGGAGGCTGAACGGCAACACGGTGGCCCCCCTCGACGTAGAGTCTGGAGGCACATGGATAGGCGTGAACGACTCGGGGCTCCTCCTCGCCATAACCAACCAGGAGACCCAGCGGCTCCCCGAGCCCGGGCGCAGCAGGGGCCTCCTAGCGCTCGACATACTCAAGGACCACGACACAGCCGAGGACGCCAAGGAGCACCTGCTAGACCAAGGCATCCGAGGGCTTTACCGCACGGGCAACTTCACCGTGCTAGACCAGCAGACGGCGTGGCACGTTGTCTGGGACAAGGACACCCACGTCTACCCCATAGGGGAAGGCGTCTACGCCGTGTCGACCATCACCGTGGTGCCCGGCATGGCGTGGAGCGACCACGCCCGGAGCATATGGGTCGACGCCGAGAAGCGTCGAGCCAGGGCATACGAGCTGCTCAGCGGCTACCAGCCCGGCTCCGTCGGGGACGCCGTCGCCGAGTTGATGCGGGTCTCAGCCGACCACGGCTGGGGGCGCAGCCAGGCCTCCATCTGCTGGCACAGCCCCGAGTTCAGGCAGACGTCTTCCACCATAATGGCCGTTGCCGCCGAACCGGGGAACTCCCTCGTCTACTACTGCGAGGGCAACGCCTGCGAGAACCATTTCAAGGACTACTCGAAAAAACAGGTATGACCTGTTTTGTAAAAAAAATTAGGAGGCTAGGGTCTTGCCTGCGCCCTTCTTCTCAGCCAGCTCCAGGACCTTGCTGGCGGTGCCCACGTCCTGTATGGCCAGGCCCGTGGCCTTGAAGACGGTGATCTCGTCCGGCTTCTCGCGGCCCTTCTTCTTTCCCGCGACGATGGTGCCCAGCTGGGCGTATACGTCGTCCTCGGTTATGACGCCCTCCTCCTTGGGGACCCTGAAGTCGCCCGTCACGAAGGCCTGGGGCACGAAGTCCACGACCAGCTTGTCCGCCTTCTCTATGACGCTGGTCATGAGCTCCCGTTTGGCGCCCGTGTCTGCGCCGATGGCGCTGACATGGCAGCCCTTCTTGAGCCAGGCGCCGTCCATGAACGCCTCTGGGCTGGGGGTGCACGTGATGACTATGTCGCTGCCCTCCGCGGCCTCCTTGGCGCTGTCCACGGCTACGAACTCGACCTTGGGGAACGTTTTCTTCATCTCCTCGACGAACGCCTTCTTGGCGTCGGGGACGATGTCGTAGACCTTGACCTTCTCGACGCCTGGGCGGACCTCCATGAGGCCCATGACCTGGCTCCTGCCCTGGACGCCCGCGCCGCAGACGCCCGCCACTTTACTGTTCTCCCGGCTGAGGTACTTTATCCCCGTGGCGCCGGCGGCGCCTGTCCTGAGGGCGGTGATGTAGGTGCCGTCCATTATGGCGAGGGGGACGCCGTTATCGGGGCTGTTCAGTATGATCCTGGCGATGACCGCGGGCAGCCCGTACTCCTTCTTGTTCCCCGGGTGAACCGTCACGATCTTGGTGCCAGCGGCGCCGAGGCCCGGCATGTAGGCCGGCATGGCGATGAGGACGCCCTTGTCGAAGTGGAGGTATACCCTGGGCGGCATCTCTATGTTGTCGTTGCCCATCTCTCGGAAGCCGCCCTCCACGGCCTCCAGGGTGCTCTTCATGTCGAGGACCTGCTTAACCTCGTCCTGCGTTAGATACAACGTCATTTCATGTCACAAATTGATGGGGGTGCAATGTTATTAACGGTTACGAGAAGCTAAGGCGTGAACTTGCCGCCGTCCGTGAACACCCTCATGAGCTCCGCGTACAGATAGTTGAACCCCTCGTTGGTCACCGAGGAGACCGGTATGGGCGCGAACTCGACCCCCAGGCGGCCTATGACTTCCATCATGTCCTGGCTGAGGAGCCTGTTCATGCCGGTGAGCCGGGCGTCTATGGCGCCCTCTAGCAGGTACACGTCCTCGGCCCATGCCGCTATCTCCTCCACCTCGCCCTCCTCCAGCAGGTCGGTCTTGCTGATGACCTGGAACTGGGGCAGCAGGAATCTGGTGTTGATGGCGGACGCCAGGAACATGTTCATAACGTAGTTCAGGGGGTCCCTGCAGAAGACGCCGTCGAAGAGGTAGATGACGCCCTTCTTGTAGTCCGTGAGCTCGCTGGCTATCTGGGCACCTATGTCGCGGAAAGCGAATAGCTCCATCTGGCCCGGCGTGTCCACGATGCATATGTCCGGGGTGAAGTCCTCTATGTCGCTGCTCAGGTCCTGGACGATGCCAGCCATCATGTCGTGGGCCAGCATGAGGCCGCCGTTGGGGCCCAGCCCGTAGTCCTCCATGAGCTCCTCGACCTTGATGTACTCCCGGACGTCCACGTTGGCGGCGTAGGGCAGTACGATGCTCCCCGGGTCCAGGTTCACCGCCATCACGTCCTCCCTGTTGTACTCGAGGAACCTCGTGAACTTGGCCGTGAACGTGGATTTCCCGCACCCGGCGGTGCCTAGGACGAAGACGAGGCTCAAGCCTCGGTGAACTCCCTGAAGCCTCTATACGCCTCGGCGAGGTTCCGCCTCTTCGGCGGCCTCTTGAAGCCGTAGGCGCAGACGGGCTCAACGGCGCCGCCGACGCCCCTGTCCAGGGCGACCTTGAGGCCGCGCACGCAGTCCATGAGCACGGCCCCCGCGTTGGGCGCGTCCTCTGTGCTGAGCTTCACGTCCATGGTGAACTTGGCGCCGCCGAAGTAGCTGCCCTTGACGTAGAAGAAGCTGTCCCTGCCGTTGATGAGGAAGTCCACGAAGTCGGCGGACCCCGAGACCAGGGGGAAGTCGTACCCCACCGCGCTCTTCACGGCCTCGGTCTTTATCCTACGCTTGATGTCCCGGCTCTTCTCCAGGGTGTTGATGGACTCGCTGCCGCCGCCGACGTCGAGCTGATAGCTCTCGTCTACGCGGACTCCCCTGCTGTCTAGGAACTCCAGGAGCCCTATGTGGAACGCCGTGGCGCCCATCTGGCTCATGAGGTCGTCCCCCGCTAGCGGCAGCCCCTTCCGCCTGAAAGACGAGACAGTGTTCAGGTCGTTCACGACGCCCAGCGGAGTCGCGTTGATGAACCCGCAGCCCGCCTCCAGCGCCGCCTCGGCGTATAGCCTGCTGGCCTTGTCGCTGCCCCCCGATATCAGGTTCAATAGTATGTCCGTGTCGGCGTCCCGTAGCGCCGCAGCCACGTCCACGGGCTCGGCGTCGGCGACGACGATCTTGCTCATTGTATCGGGGCCGAAGGTGTCGGGAGCCGGACCCATCTGAACCTCGACGCCCTGCGCGCCCACCTCCATGAACCTGGGCGCCTTGTTGGGCTCAGCATGGATCGCGTCTGAGACGTCTCTCCCGATCTTGTTCCTGTCGATGTCGAACGCGGCGACCATCCTTATGTCGCTGACGCCGTAGCCCCCCACCGAAGGGTTCAGCAGCCCCAGCTTACCCCCGTTGACCCTGTAGTACTCAAGCCCCTGCAGCAGGGCCGAGCAGCAGTTGCCCACCCCCGCCACCGCCACACGTATATCACCCAACACGTTTCACCGTACCACCTAGAAACACAGGCAACACATATACAAGGTTAACGTTTAAACCGATCCTTCCCGGCGCCTCCGGGGATACGCGATCCTGCTGTGCCTCAGCCCCAGCTTGACCACCAGCTCAGCCACCTTCAGGGAGGCCTCCGCTCCGTCCAGTATGGGGACACCCAGGCTCCTCCTGAACCTCTCGCCGAGCCCCCACAGCGCCAGGCAGCCGAGTACGAAGACGTCACCCTCCCGCCTCTCGATCCTCTCCCCTATCTCCACCCGTAACGCCTCCACCGTCCTGTCCAGGTCTTCCCTCATCTCCAGCACGGGTATGTCGGGGACGACCCTGCACGGTCTAAGCCCGAGTACCATCGACAGCGCGTTCATGGCCTCGCCGGGGCCTATGACCGGGATGTCCACGATCTCCCTGGCGGCTGCGAGGGCCGGGTCGCCGCCGCACCAGATGATGGCCGCGTCCACGCCGTCACGCTCAGCCTCCTCGACCAGCCTCAGGATGTCCAGTCCGGCGAGCACCGCGTCCGCCTCTATCGCCGGCGGACCCACCTCAACCTGAACCGCCTCGACCTCGGTGCCGGGGTCCGCTATCTCCCTGAGGTAGCTCAGACGCTCCTCGATGGCCCTTTCAGTGAGGCCCGTTATGGGTACTATAAGCCTGATTAGCATAACAATCGATGAATACTCGTCCTAGAACGGAAAAAAGTCTTACCCAGTAGACTTTGATAAAAAAAGAAGAGTTCATGTCTCCGACGCTTTGGATAGGAACTGGGTATGGTTAGGCTTAGCCTGTTCCCAAGTCCCCTTCGGGCTCGTCTTCCCCGTCCTCATCGTCGGCGCTTAAACCTGAGTCTTTATGGTCGTCGATCCTGTCTTCTAGCTCGTCTAGTCGCTCCTCTAACACCTCGAGGTCCTCTTCGTCCTCCGCCTGGTCTAGGGCGGCCTTGATCTCGTCTAGTTCCGCCTCAAGCTCCGAAGTGTCTTCGCCTTCTTCCTTGAGTTCCGCGATCTTCTCCTCAAGCTCCGCTATCTCTTCCTCGAGTTTCTGTTTCTCCTTCTCGAAGTCTTCGTCTATCTCCTCGTCGTCGGTCTCGTCTTCGCCGTCCTCGTCGGTCGTGTCCTTTACTTTACCGTTGTTGGTCTTGTCCTTTACTTTACCGTTGTTGGTCTTGCTGTTGTAATCATCGTCTGTCTCGTCGTCATCGTCCTCCTCGTACTCCTCCTCCAGGTCATCGATCATGTCGTCGATCTGGTCGAGGATCGCGTCGGCATCGTCGATCAGGTCCTCGGCCGCCTCCTTGTTCCCCGCGTTCATCTCGTCATCCGCCTGCGAGAGAAGGCCCTCGGCTTCGTTCAGGAGGCCCAGCAGCTCGTCGGTGGGTGCCCCGAGGCCTTCGAGCTCCATTATCCTCTCCCTGTACCTGTTCAGGTTGGACTCGTGTTTGTTGATCTTGTTGATCTTGTCGACCACTTCCTCGTCCACGTCTTTGCCTTTGCCGACCCTGTTGGTCTCCTTGACCAGCCTCTTCAGGCTGCCCACGGTTTCGCCGAGGTCGTCCCTGTCGACGTCTATGTCGTCTAGGCCGGCGATCATCGCCTGGAACTCTGCTCTGATGGCATCTTCGTCTTCCTCCGATAGACCGTACTTCGCGAGTGTCCTGAGCATCTTGGTCTCCAGCTGCTGCACCCTGTGCCTCGTCTGGGTGACGAAGTGCGCCATCTTCTCCTTCTTCTTAGGTTTACCGATTGTCTTGAGCGCGGCGGTGAGCTTCCCGAGGGTGCCGTTGGACTCTCCTAGTAGAGAACCCGCGGCTCCAAGGTCTCCCTGGTTCAGGGCTTCCTCTAGTTGAGAGAGAGAATCTTCCGCTTCGAGGATCAACGCGTCCGCCTCGGACACGTCGATGCCCTGTGCCTCCAGGTCCTCGGCTATGGCCTTGAGTTTCTCAAGGCGGTCAACGGCTTTCTCGTAGCCCACGAGCACACCGTAACCTTCGTCCTCATCCTCTTCTTCTTCCTCTGGCTCTGTTCCGTCGTCCTCGTCCGTCTCCAGCGCCAGCGAGGTTGCCTCCCCGTACATGTTGAGGGCCTCCGTCGCCTCTTCGATGGACTCCTCGTAGTCGCCGGCGTCGTACAGCGCCTGAGCTTCGTCGCGGAGCCCGTCTGCCTCGTCGAATGACTCCTGCGCGTCTTCAGGCAACTCTCCGCCTCCCTCGACTATGGAGTCAAAAAGCTCGACGACCTCTGCGCGGCTCGTATCAAGCACCGTGAGAAGTGTCTCGGCTGTCTGCTGCGGTGTCTCCGTCTCCTCGGCGGCGGCGAAGCTTATTCCACCGGCTGCCGAGGTGGCTAGCAACATTATCAGGAGCGCCGTTATAGTCTTCTTCATTGTCTTCTTCACTGCCCAGAAATCGGGTGTCTTTTTATAATAAGAACCCGGAGGAACCGTTTGGAACTCTGGTTTCATCGTTCCCCCCCCTGATCCTTGAGTTGGAGGTACGTTTCCCGTCCGATAGTGCTCACTTCGAGCAATCCTTCCTCCTCAAGCCGTTTTACCATGCGCCAGGCACTGGATTTGGGCATGTCGAAGCGCTCCCTGACCTCGGTTATGAACGTGCCGCCGGCCTCCTGGACGTATCTGAGTATCGCCTTGTCGTCGGTTCTGAGGTGTGGGTTGTCCCTGAACACGGCGTCGAGGTCCACCTGGGGTGCCTGAGTCTCGGGTTTCGCCGGAAGCCCGGGTTGTCTTCTATTCATGTATATATATCCGGCCACAAGCAGAGCCGCGGCGGCCATTCCTAGCATAATGAGCGTCCGGCTGCCCCCTGTCTCCGGCTCGGCGCTGAGCGCCGCATCGTAGGCCTGCTCGGCCTTCGTCAACGAAACCCCGTAATCACCGGCTTCATAGGCTACCGTTGCCTCTTCGAGGAGCTGGTTTGCCTCTGTCAACGCCTCTGCACCGACCTGCCCTGTCTTCGTCTCGACGAGGGCCTCCGCCGCCTCGATGGCGTTCATGGCTTCATCTGCGGCTCCCTCAGTCTCCCTCGCCGCCTCCACGGCTTGCAGCGAAAGCTGCTCAGACTGCGCGAACAGCCCGTCGGCGTATGCCTCCCTCGCCCCCTCAAGCATCTCCTGGGAGGCGTCCACCACGACTCCCTTGAGCCTCACCTCGTTCACCGTATCCTCGGCGTTGTTCAGCAGGACAAGGGCGTGCTCCCTGGTGCCCGTCGACCCCAGAATGTATGAGACTGATGACGTACCGGGAGGCATGGTGATCGTGGCCTTGCCGTCGACTATGGTGATGCCGCTCGGCGCGGGCGACATGCCCAAAAGCACCGCGTCCCGCGGTAGGGTGATGACGGCGTTTACCTGCGAGGAGACGCTCACGACCCACATAGAGCCCGTCTTGTTCGTGAGCGACTGCGTCGAGTAGGATATGGTTATCTCGCCTACCCCAAAGGAGTCTACCTCGACGCCGCCGTCGACGGGGTCCCAGTCCATGATCACCCCGTCTGGGTCGACCACCAGCACATCAAGGTAGGGTCCCCCGGGCATCGTGACGTTCACCCTCGCCAAAGTGGGCTCGGGCTCCACCACGTACTCCACATTGACGCTGCCATCCGAGTAGACGTCGAGGACCATGGTCACAGGCGAGTAGTCCTGCCCCTGGGCCGTCGAAACAAACAGCGACGCCGATAAAATAAGCAGTAAGACAATTCTGGTTGGGCTCATCCGTCTCATAGCATCAACTCTTGAAAATTATCTAATATCAAGTCAAAAGGAATTGTGGCGTATAGATATGGTAAATAAATACATGTTCTCCAGCCATGTTCCGGCAGCCGCCTCACCCCTCCAGAGCCTTCGTCATGACGAACCCATCCTCGTCCCCATAGTAACCCTCAGCCTTCCTTAGGAAAACGTAGCCTCTGCGGCTGTAGAGCCTCTGGGCGTCCAGGTTTGACTCCCTCACCTCTAGGTAGGCCGCGGTGGCGCCCAGCCTATGAAACCTGGACTCAAGCTCATCCATCAGAATGGTCCCTACGCCTCTGTTCCGGTGCCGGGCGTCGACGGCTACGTTCATCACGTGCCCCACCCTGATGTCCGCCCTCTCATTCAGCTCTCCCACTGTGTAACCCACCACACCCCTGTCCACTGTCGCCACGATGAAGAGCTCGGGGTTCATGTTAGCCATGAGCCTGAGGAAGTTCATCGACCACGGCGTCGGGTAGCTGCTCCGCTCGATCCTGTGGATCTCATCAAGGTCTCCCTCCCTGAACTCCCGAAGCCTGATCTCCGTCACTATCTGATCACTTTCTGGCTGGTCGACTTGAACAGCTGGTATACTCCGCCGAATGCGAACGCAAGCCCCCGCATCAGGTCCAGCACCGGGTAGGCTAGGAGCTTCCAAGGCTTACCGGTGCTTAAGCTAACCGGCAGGTAGTATAGCATGATGACGATCATGAAGAGGCCCAGGGAGCCGAGGCCGAGGTTCAGGGGCATCGGGTGCCTGATCCTCAGCCAAAGATACATCATGAAACTGAAGAAGAGCAGCATGCCTGTCATGAATATCAGGTACGACGAGAACCAGTAAGCCAGGTCGCTCGTTCTCTTGTTGATGAGGAGCAGGGTTCCGCCTCTGCCGTAGCTGAAGTGCTGCTTCACGAGGCCCCCGAGCGTGGACCTGTGCTGGTGGAGGACGTTCACCTCGGGGTCGAGCACGATCCTGAAACCCTTTAACCCCATCTCCTCCACGGGCTCAAGGTCGTCGAAGCCGTAGATTATTTTCTCGTCGAAGAAGTCGACCCGCGCCAGGGCGCTCCGCCTGAACGCCATGTTGGCGCCCGCAGGGAACTGGAGCAGCCTGAGGTCGGTGCCCTCTATCCTGAAGCGGAAGCCCGGGGTCACCCTGAAGAACGTCTCGTCCATGTAGTTGCTCAGGGCCTCGTTCTTGTCGTACCCCTCCATGGTTCCCCCGACGAAGCCTACTCCCGGGTCCCTGAAGTTCGCCACGATGGCCTTCACCCAGTCCGGGGGGACGACGCAATCGCCGTCGGTGTAGGCGATTATCTCTCCTGTGCTGTGCTTGATCCCGGTGTTCCTGGCCGCGTTGAGCCCCTTCCCCTCCTGCTGTATCAGCCTGAAGGGGTACTCTTGGACGATCTCCCTGGTCCCGTCCTTCGAGTCGCCGTCTACGACGATGATCTCCAGCTTATCACTGTCGTAGTCGAGGTGCATGAGTGACTCCATGAGGTCCCTCACCGTCTTGGCCATGTTCAGGACAGGCACTATGACGCTGAGGGAGAAGACCTCGCGGGCCTGAGCCATGTTACCCATATTTTCTAGTCGCGATATAAGACCAGCGTCATGCCTCGACGAACCTGACGCTGTCCCTGAGGCTGTACTCCCAGACGCCCCGGTTCTTGTGGTACCTGTTTCCGTAGAGGGTCGTGTCATTGCCGAGTGTGGATGACGTTATCGCCACGTGGAGCCTGTCGGTGTAGACGGTCTCCGCGTTGGCCACCACGGAAACGAAGTCCGTCAACGAGCCCATCATGGACACGTCCCTCGATACGGGGTTGTCGCACGCTTGCTCTATCTCCCTGATCAGGTTTCCGGTTACCGCGGACTCCTTGTCCCGCCGCATGGCGACCAGCTGGTAGCGTTCCTCTCTAGGCTCAATATACTCTTCCACGTCTTCCGGCGTAAGGTACAGCGCCAGCTCTGGCGATAACTTCAACTGGACGTTGGGGGGCAGCTCCTGCCCGGTGAGGTGGTCGTGGCTGTAGCGTTCACGGCAGAAAAGGGTGGCCTCGCGGCCTTCCATGAAGTAGTCGGCGAGTCTTGTGCGGTTGAAGACGTAGCTCTGGGGGGCCACGGCTATGGGCGCCTGGGTTTGCCCAATGACCGCCTTGAGCAGAGCGGGGCCGTACCAGACGTCGTTCATGTAGCCGCCTCCCTCGAACAGGACGAGTTCAACGTCGTCGGGTACGTCGAGTAGCTTGAAGCCTGCGTCTATCCCTGTTCTCCAGAAAAATATGTTGAGCAGGTATTTCCCGCCCAGAGCCAGGCTCCTCTCGTACGCGTGTTCGAGGTTAAAGCATGAATACCTGACGCCTTGCTCGTCCAGTTTCTTCACCAGCCCCATGTGGATGAGGGTGTCGCCGTGGTTCCCACCCGGGGTTATCACCATGGTGTTCCTGTCCCTGTTCTCCCTGAGGAACTCGGTGAAGGCGTCCATCTGGACTTGATCACGGTTTCAGGGTATTTCCCTGTTGCTCTCAACCTATTTATGGCCGAGGAAGGGTGGGTTACTGTGGGGCTGGAGTTGAGGCGTGGCAGGTGGGGCGTCGCTTTCACGGTGCTCGGCGCGGCTATCTTCGTCGCCTACCTAGCCTACACGAACCCGTTCAGGTTTCTCGCCGAGGCGGGGCGGTTCGACCCTCTGATGTTCGGCTCCGCGGTGCTGCTGAACTGGGTGGGGCTGCTCTTCCTCGCCGCTTCGTGGCACGTGCTTCTCAGGGTGCTTCAGGTTAGGACGAGCCTTTGGCGCTCGGTCCAGATGACGTTCGTGAGCATGTTCGTGGTCTGGGTGCTCCCGGTCCCCTCAGGAGTAGAGATAATCCGGGCTTACCTTGTGCGAGGCGAGGACGGCAGCAACCTGGGTAAGGCCGTGAGCTCCGTCGTCGTTAGCAAGGTATACTACTTCATCAGCTTCGGCGTCCTCATAACCCTGGCCGCAGCCGTCACGTTCATGGGAGGAGGCGACGTCCCCGTTCAGCCTACGATGGTCTGGTTCGTTGTCCTCTACGCCCTATTCAACACCCTCGTATTCGGCTTGGTGCTGACCCCTAGACGCCTGCTACGGCTCTATGAGGGCAGCCCGGGCTGGGTGCAGAGGAACATCCTCGACAGGGTATACAACCCCGAGATGGGGCTGGGTGGTTTTTCCGCGTTCGTGGACGAGATGGGTAAGGCCATGGAGAGCCTCCGCGGGCGGCCCCTGGAAAACCTTCTCTCCCTCCTCATGGTGGGGTTCCATTGGAGCACGGGCTCGGTGACGGCTTACCTCGTCGCCGCTTCCCTGGGTCAGCGCGTCAGCTTCTGGGTGATAGTGCTCATCTACGCAGTCATCGAGTTCATCCAGCAGCTGAACATACTGATACCCAGCGGCCTCGGCGTGGTTGACGCGGGGCTCACCGGGGCCTTCACGGTGGTGGGGGTGCCCCTTGGGGCCGCTTCGGCCATAAGCCTGCTGACCCGCCTAGCCACGTACTGGTTCGAGCTGGTGCTCTGCGGGGCGGTGAGCCTGCGTTTCGGCTACCGGGAGGCTCTGGAGGGGTTCGAGGGGTGGCGATAACCTTTTATTCAACCACCGTGCTGTATCGCTAGTGATATGGATGGAGTTCACGATAGAGATGGCTCAACAAGTCATCCTATACATAGCCACGTACCTCCTGGGGATGGCCTTCGCCGGCAGCTTCCTGGGCAGAAGATGGATGGGAACCGTGGACGTCTTCCTCCACAGGACCCTGAAGCTGGACGTCACCATCGGTAAATACCTCTACTGGAAACACTTCTGCTGCATACCCAACCCGCCCAAGCCCAAGAACCTGATCAGGCCCACCGGGCTCGCGGGCATGCTGTTCACCAGGTTCATAGATTAGCGCCGCCCACCGGAAAATAGAAAAGCCTCACGAGGGGTCAAACAAGCATGCTCCGACTCGGAGTCATAGGTTGCGGCCGCGTCACCACCATGTTCCACCTCCGAGCCGTACGAGACATCAGTGAGATAGAGGTAGCCGCGGTATCCGACATCGACGAAAAGTTGATGCGAGAAGCAGCCAGCAGGTGCGGCGCCAAGGCTTACAGGGACTACCATGAACTTTTGAGTGACCCTGACATCGACGGCGTCGCCATCAACACCCCGCCGAGGCTCCACGAGGATATGATCCTCGACGCCTTGAGCAACGGTAAACATGTTCTATGTGAAAAGCCTCTCTCGGATACCGTGGAGGGCTGTGTGAAGATAGGGGAGGCTCAAAACGAGTCGGGGCTGGCGGTTCTCCCCGCCCACAACTACGCGTTCACGCCTTGCCTGACCCGCCTCACCGATCTCGTGGACTCCGGCGCGGTGGGAGGCGTGAGGAAGCTTACCCTCGCCTTCATGAACAACCTGAAAACGTACCGGCCTCAGACGGACTTCAGGACCACTTCGGGCGACGGCGTCTTAATGGACGTGCTGCCGCACATACTCAGCGTGTCGAAACAGGTAGCCGGGACGGCGGTGGACGTCAAGGAGCTTCGATGGTGGTGCGACGACTACCCGGTCTGCGACAACATGGAGACCACCCTGGTTACCGACCGGGGTGTGGACCTGGAGTGCAGCATGAGCTGGACCAAGCTGGTGCCCAAGTTCAGTATAGAGGTCCACGGATACGACGGCCGCCTAGAGGCTGAGCTCATGATGAAGCCCTACCAGGTCTCTCTGGAGAACCGGGGAAGGAAGAAGGTCTACAGGGATCGAGGGCTAGGCTGGTACCTCGACCTCGTCAGGTTCAAGCACCCCAGCTTCAAGAACCAGTACCTCCACTTCTACCGGTTGGCCAGCGGCCTAGAACCGCCCCGGATCACGGTGGAAGACGAGATCCATATACTAGAGGTCATAGAGAAGATATCCGAGATGATGTAGGAGGGGATGGTTTGAGCAGGGTGTCAGTGGTTCGAGCCGGCGGAGACGTCTCGGCAGCCGTTCGGCGTGGCGTAGAGCTGCTAGACGCCCCGTTGCCTCGCGGCATCGACGTGGTGGTCAAGCCCAACATCTGCAACGCCAAGAACCCGGACGGCATGGTGATAACCGATTTCAGGGTGATAGAGGCCGTGGTCGGCCTCCTCAAGGAAAGGGGCTGCGAGGTCACGGTGGTGGAGTCGGACAACATCTCGGGCACAGCGGACTACAGGGCTGAAAGATCCGGCTTACTTGCGCTCCTCGAAGAGCTAGACGTTGGATGGGTTAACCTGAGCCACGACGACTACGAGGGGCACGAGGTGGCCGGCACCGTCCTCAGGATGCCTAGGACAGTCATGGACGCCGAGTACTTCGTCAACCTGCCCAAAATGAAGACCTGTGCCCACACCCTGGTGACCCTCGGCATTAAGAACCTATACGGCGTCTTCCAGCGGAAGAGCAAGGGCAGGCTCCACAGGCACCTCGACGAGATATTGCCCTACCTGGCTGAGACGGTGAGAAACGACTTGGTGGTGGTGGACGGGTTGACCTGCATGGAGGGGAACGGGCCTGTCGTCGGGAACCCCGTCTGCCTCGACGCGTTGGTGGCGGGCGTAGACATAGTATCCGTGGACTCGGTGTGCACCAGCATCATGGGGTTCGACCCCTCCGAGGTAAAGCACATCGCGTCATCAGTTGGACGCGCCCCAGGCACGTCGGACATGGAAAATATAGAGGTCGTGGGGGAGGACTGGACCCAGCTGGTCCACAGTTTCGAGCCGCCGTACAGCCTCAAGGCTACCCTCAAGAGCCTTCGCGCCATCAAGGACATTTACCTCACCAAGTGAACGCCTCTTCACGGTAAACGATATATTCCGTTGCCACACCCTGACAGAGGATGAATAGAGCCATCAAGGTGCTTCTGCTCTCCGTGTTCGTGGCTATGCTTGGCCTCGGTATCGTCAGCCCCATCCTGCCGCTGTACGCCGAGAGCCTGGGCGCCACGTACACCCAGGTGGGGCTGCTCAGCTCGGCATGGAGCATATCGAGGCTCATATTCAGCGCCCCCGCGGGGAGGCTCAGCGACTCCTCAAGCAAGAAGAAGGTCATCGTAGCCGGGCTGCTCGTCTACGCGGTGGTCAGCCTCATGTACGTGGTCGCGTGGGACTATAACTCTCTCCTCTCGTTCAGGTTCGTCCACGGCCTGGGCTCCGCCATGACCATGCCCATCGCCATGGCCTACGCCGCGGAGCTGTCGCCCGAGGGAGAGGAGGGACGCTACATGGGCACCATGAACTTCGCCATGTTCGGCGGCATGGGGTTCGGACCCCTCCTGGGCGGCAGCCTAACCGACCTGTTCAACATGAGCGCCCCATTTTACTTCATGAGCGGCCTCACCTCCCTGAGCCTGGCGCTCGTGATGCTTTTCCTCCCGGAGCTGGGTTCGACGACCTACACGGAGGACAAGCCCAAGCCCTCGTTCAGGAGGGTACTGTCTAACAGGATCTTACTGGCTAGCTTCGTGTTCAGGGCCGTGAACGCCCTGGGCCGCGGAGCCATCATGGGGTTCCTATCCATCTTCATGACCACGACGGTCTTGGAGGGCGGCCTCGGTCTGTCCGTCACACAGGCGGGCATCGTGCTATCCGTGGGTCAGCTCAGCTCGGCTGCCCTCCAGAGGCCGTGTGGAGTCTTGGCGGACCAACACGACAAGAACAGGCTCATCATCATGGGGGGCATGGTGGCGGTGGTGGGCATGGCCATGTTCCCTTTCGCCCACAGCTTCTGGCAGGTGCTTGCCGCCAGGCTCCTGTTCTCCGCGGGAAGCGCGTTGATGACGCCGGCAATCACCGCGATAGCGGCCATCGAGGGACGCAGCCTGGGCATAGGGACCACCATGAGCGTCTTGCAGAGCGCCATGAGCCTCGGCATGATGGCTGGGCCGCTCATCTCGGGGGTCTTCGCCGACATGTTCAGCCTGACGCCCGTGTTCTGGCTGGGCTCCGCCATCTCCCTGTTGGGGTTGGGGATGTTCGTCGTGCTTCAGCCAAGAGCCGACTCTGAGAAGGTGGCTTTGTAGCCTATATGCTTATGTAAGGCTTGTCATCGTCCCCTGTCGTAGGGGCCTTCGTTCCGTGTCGAGCAGCTTTAAATACGGTGCACACATGTTTGATCGATACAACCTCGAAAGTGATATCCTTTGAAGACAGCTAGACAGGTCGGCATCGTGGGGTACGGCGCCTACGTACCCATCTACAGGCTGGAGGCGTCCGAGGTGAACCGGGTCTGGGGGGGAGTCGGGGTGCCCGTTGAGGAGAAATCGGTGGTGGCGCCAGACGAGGACACGGTGACCATCTCGGTGGAGGCGGCGAAGCAGGCCGTGAAGCGCTCGGGCATAGACCCCTCGGAGATAGGCGCCGTCTACGTGGGCACCGAGTCCAAGCCCTACGCGGTGAAGCCCAGCGGCACCATCGTGGCCGAGGCCATAGGGGCAACCCCGAGCGTGTCCACGGCCGACTACGAGTTCGCGTGCAAGGCGGGCACCGAGGCCATGCAGAACTGCATAGCCCTCGTCGGCAGCGGGATGCACAGGTACGCCATGGCCATAGGCGCGGACACCGCCCAGGGGAGGCCGGCGGACGCGCTTGAGTACACCGCGGCCTGCGGGGGAGCCGCGTTCATATTCGCGGAGCGCAGCGACGATACGGTCGCCTACGTCGAGGCCTCCTACAGCTACGTGACGGATACGCCCGACTTCTGGAGGCGTTCCAAGGAGATGTACCCGCGGCACGGTAACAGGTTCACGGGGGCACCCGCGTACTTCAAACACATCCAGGGCGCCTCCAAGAGGCTGCTGGCGGAGACAGGGTACAAGCCCGAGGACTTCGATTACGCCGTCTTCCATCAGCCCAACACCAAGTTCCCCATACGCGTGGGCAGGGGCCTCGGCTTCACCATGGACCAGATCGACCCGGGGCTCGTGGCCCCCAGGATCGGGAACACCTACGCGGGGAGCACACCTGTCGGCCTCGCCGCCACGCTCGACATAGCCGAGCCCGGCGACAAGATATTCGCGGTGAGCTACGGCTCCGGCAGCGGCAGCGACGCCTTCGTCTTCACCGTGCAGGAGGCTTTACCCGGGAAGCGGGGTGGGCCGAAGCTGGCCAGCTTCATCGAACGCAAGAAGTACGTGGACTACGCCACGTACCTAAGGTTCAGGGGGCAGATAATACAATGAGGAAGGTGGCGGTGGCGGGCGTCGGCCTAGTGAAGGTCAGCGAGCACTGGGAGAAGGCCATCTGGGGCCTTTTCGCGGAAGCCGCGCTCCAGGCCATGAAGGACGCCGGCACAGGTGACGTGGATAGTCTCTACGTTGGTAACATGAGCGGCTCCCTCATGCAGGATCAGCTCAACATGGGGGCGCTCATGGCAGACGCCGTGGCCAGGCCCGGGCTCCACGCCGTCCGGGTGGAGGCTGGCTCGGCCAGCGGCGGCGTCGCGTTCCACGAGGCCGTCAAGGCGGTGGCCTCCGGTTACAGCGACTGCGCGTTGGTGGCGGGCGTCGAGAAGATGAGCGACGTCCTGCCCGAGGTGGCCGCCAAGAGCCTGGTTATGGAGGAGGAGCAGGAGTACTCGGCTTACACGGGGGTCACGAAGGCGGGGCTCAGCGCCATGCTCCACAGGCTCTACATGGAACTCTACGCGGAGCCCAGCGAGGTGGGCATGATGGCCGTCCAGAGCCACGAGAACGCGGTGGGCTGCAGGCACGCCCAGTACCCGTTCAGGATGAGCATCGAGCGCGCCATGGACAGCCCCATGGAGGCGGACCCCATACACATGATGGAGTGCGCGGGAGTCGGAGACGGGGCGGCCGCCGTCGTGCTGGTCCCGGCTGACGCCGGCGGGGTCGAGGTGGCCGCCACGGCGGTCGCCACGGACTACTGCAGCCTCGCCATGAGAGATGACCCTCTAACGTTGGGCGCCGTGCAGAAGGCGGCGGAGAAGGCTTACAGGATGGCCGAAGTGAAGCCCGGCGACATCGACCTGGTCGAGGTTCACGACGACTACACCATCAACGGCGTCCTCAGCCTGGAGAGCCTTGGGCTCGTCGAGGCAGGGAAAGCCGCGAAGCTCGTGGCCGAGGGAGGCGCAGCCAGAGACGGCATGATACCGACCAACGCCTTCGGCGGCCTAAAGGCGCGCGGCAACCCACTGGGCGCCACCGGCGTCTACCAGGTCGCCGAGGTCGCCCTGCAGCTCAGGGGGGCGGCGGGAGACCACCAGGTGGAAGGCGCCGAGGTTGGGCTGGCCCAGAACATGGGGGGCCTAGGCTCCACTTGTGCTGTGACCATTCTGAGGAGGCTGGGGCCATGAGCGTGCCACGATACTGGAGAGAGGAGGTGCCCAGGTACCGTCTCCTGGGTGAGGAGTGCACGGGCTGCGGCACCAGGTTCTTCCCGGCGCGCCCAGTGTGCACAGTGTGCGGCTCCACGGAGTTCAAGGACTATAAGCTGGCGGAGACGGGTGAGGTGGTCACGTGGACGGTGATAAGGAACCCGCCCATGGGCTTCGAGAAGTACAGGCCCTACGTGGTTGCGTTGCTGGAGCTGGACGACGGCGTCCGGCTGCTGAGCCAGGTGGTGGACGTGGACCCCGAGGAGGTCCAGGCCGGGATGAGGGTCGAGGCCGTGTTCCGCCGCGTCAAGGAGGACGGCAGCGCGGGCATCATCCAGTACGGCTACAAGTTCAGGCCGGTCGTCGAGTAGCCCACACTTTTATAACCGCTCCGCCCTTTTCTCGCTCTGATAACGTTGCCTCCACGGACGAAGTATGACATCATCTCTGAGATCGCGAAGAGGCGGGGCTTCTTCTGGCCCAGCTTCGAGATATACGGCGGCATGAGCGGGTACGTCACCTACGGGGACCTGGGCACCAAGCTGAAGCGGAACATCGAAGCCCTGTGGAAGGAGCACTTCGTGAGGAAGCAGGGGTTTCTGGAGCTGGACGACCCCATCGTCAACCCCGAGCGCGTCTTCGAGGCTTCGGGGCATCTGCAGAGCTTCAAGGAGTACTCCTCCGAGTGCAGCCAGTGCGGCAGGAGCTTCAGGGCCGACCACCTGGTCGAGGATAAGACGGGCATGGAGAACGTGGAGGCCATGGGAGGCGACGCCGTAAAGCGCCTCCTGCTGGAGCACAAGGTCAGGTGCCCCGTCTGCGGCGGCGAGCTGAAGGAGCCCACGCTGTTCCTCACAATGTTCAAGACCGAGATAGGGGCCACGGGCGGAGAGGTTGGTTACGCCCGCCCCGAGACCGCTCAGGCCATGTTCCTCAACTACAGGTGGGGCTTCCAGCACGCGCGTGAGAAGCTGCCCTTCGCCCTCGCCCAATGCAGCAAGGTGATGAGGAACGAGATCAGCCCCAGGCGAGGCATGGTCCGGCTCAGGGAGTTCACCATAATGGAGCTGGAGCTATTCTTCGACCCCCAGGAGCCTGGGTGCCCGTGGTTCGACGAGGTGAGGGACACACCCATCAAGCTCCACACAGAGAAGATGGAGACGGAGGACGTCAAGGAGCCCCTGGAGACCACCGTAGGTGAGGCCGTTGAGAGGGGGCTCATACTCACCGAGTGGCAGGGCTACTTCATGGGCGTCAGCCAGCGGTTCATCACCGCCCTCGGTATGCCCCCTGAGAAGCAGAGGTTCAGGGCGCACCTCCCAGACGAACGCGCCCACTACAGCGCCCAGACCTACGACCACGAGGTGTTCTTCGAGACCTGGGGCTGGATAGAGGTCTCGGGCTGCGCCTACAGGACGGACTACGACCTCAGGAGCCACATGGAGGCTTCAGGCGTAGACATGACGGTTCTGAGGGAGGACGGCTCCAGATATCTGCCCCACGTGGTGGAGCCGAGCTATGGGCTGGACAGGCTGTTTCTGTCGGTGCTGGAGGCGACGTATGAGCGTAGGAAGAGGCGCAACGTGTTCCATCTGCCGAGGGAGCTGGCGCCCTACCAGGTAGCCGTTTTCCCCCTAGTCACGAAGGACGGGCTCCCAGAGAAGGCACGGGAAGTATATGACCTGCTCCTGGACGAGGGGCTCTGGGTGGTCTACGACGAGGCGGGCAGCATAGGACGAAGGTACGCCCGGGTGGACGAGATCGGCGTCCCACTGGCGGTGGCCGTGGACTACGACACCCGGGACGGCGACGTGCTGACCATCAGGGACAGGGACAGCTGGGAGCAGGTGAGCCTTAGCCTGGGGGACCTCGCCGGGAGGCTTGGGGAGTACTATAGGGGTGAGAGGGAGTTTAGGGAGCTGGGTTCTCCCGTGGTCCGCGGCTAGCTGGTAACAGTGGGCTGTAACTCTGTGCCTTTTTTTCTAGTGTTGCTGGGTGGAATGCTGTAGTTACAGGTGGTAGAGGTAGTTATGGGTGTTATTTGCCGTGGTTGGAGTGTGTCTTTGTGAGGATATGGTTACGGCGATAGTTCAAATCTACCCCCCGCTACCATGTTCTCTCTGATAGCAGTAGGCAGCTACTCGGTGCCTTTGTACTGTTAAGAATAGTTAGGAAGGAATTTACTTCAAGTAGGATTAACTAAACCTTCCTAAGCCCTACGCCGCTGAAAACGCTTACATAGACATGAATACCGGCTGAGGGGGGCCCCCAATCACAGCGGAAAACAGCCCCGTTTCACCCATAGAACCCCTGAAACAGCCCCTTTCCCACCCTGATCTACGCAAAACCGCGTCCCATACAGCGCAAAAACGCTATCCAATCAACGCGAAAACGCTACTATGACTTTTATAGAGGATTTCGAATAACCTCTGTTTTTCCCGTGATCCCCCTCGGTTAACCTTAAAGATCACCACACATAAGCCACCACATGGACTCCTTCGACTCCTACCTCCAAAGAGAC
>Ga0315532_1000150_pt1 | contig 56390 bp, 50 predicted proteins | sample SalMarWE160370MG_FD_203082 | JGI IMG/M metagenome (GOLD analysis project Ga0315532, IMG submission 203082) | Salt marsh sediment microbial communities from the Plum Island Ecosystem LTER, Massachusetts, United States - Salt Marsh Sediment WE1603-70 ...
AGAAATTCGATGATACTGAGAACACAAAAGTATTTGTACAGGATAGGACGGTAATAGTTGAAGGGGTGTGCCAATTAATAAAATGGAAAAAATGAATTTGCAGATTTCAGGTTGCGTAATTGCTTAGATCTTTATTATAATGGCAAGTTAATATATTAATATACAGAGATATCGACAGCTTTCTACCTCATCAAACATCGTAAGAAGATGTCTTATGATGTAGTGTTAGGCATCTCCCAACTCTAACAGGTCGTCTTTCCTTATCTACTATACTATTGTTCGTACTTTCTCGGGAATATTCTTGTATCTCAGTCATATTTTGAGAGATATGATAATGCTATATTCATTAATGCCAAAATATATTATTGAAAACGATGATCCTCTGTAGATTTTTTATTTTGCAAGCAGGTGTTTATTGAACCAGTCTAAAACTTCTTTTAGTTCATTTTCAAGAGGATTCTTCCATCCGTGACCTTGCCCTTCCATTACAAGAAGTTTGCATCGAACTCCCATCTCTTTTAGCTTTGCTGCAATCAGTTCAGATTGTTGAATCGGTACCAACTGGTCTTTATCTCCATGTATTAACAGGACAGGCGGATCATCCGATGAGACATATGTTAAGGGAGAATTAATCCGATAGATTTCATTTTTCGCTTCAGTACCTACAATCCTTTCAAATTTATTTAATTTATTATCCCATTGATGAAAATCAAAGGCAGCATCAAGATTGTAGCCAACTGATTTAAAATAATCAAGGATGGTTTTGTTATCACTACCAAAGTTTAATAGGTCTGAAGATTGATAATAAGCTACAACTGCTTGAACATTAGAAGATTCGAGGTCGACTGGGTCTTCAGAATCTTGATTTGAAGCTGGTGGAGCTAATCCAGTCATTAAACTTACGTGTCCCCCAGAAGAGTATCCCATTATGCCAATTCTGTTCGGTTCAATTCCGAATCTCTTTGAATTATAACGAATAAAACGTACAGCACGTGGTATATCCAATCGAATTTCATCAGCTGTATATTTAGGTTGACTACTATGTGCTGCTGCAAATACAACATAACCTGCAGATAAAAGATTCTGAACATCTGCCTGACTGCCAACATTATGTGACCAAATAGGATTGGATGTCATACCTCCTGCCATAATGACAATAACACCAGCTTTATTAAGTTCTGCTTTCGGTGAGTAGACGTCCATTACAAGAGCCATGCCATCCTTGTAGCCATAAACTATGTCTTTCTGATGATCATATTCAGTGGTGCTGCTCCCAATCGCTGGAATCAAAGCTATCCAAGTTGCTAAGCTAATTTTGATCAAATAAGGTTTGAGTTTCATTGGAACTGCTACATTTATCCGGATAGTAAGTTATTAAGATCTCCTATTTTAAAACTAAAACGTCTTTTTTAATTACCAGTCTGTCACCTGAGTCATCAACTTCAATGAACATAGGTTTACGGCGAGGCCTTGAATCTTCAGGATCAACATAGTGCATACTAAGCATCAGTTTACCGTCGAAAGTATGAAAAAGCATACCATGTCCTCCATTGGATTCAAAAAGCAATTCCTTGTCCTGAATCCAGGGGCCCTCTAATTTCCCTGACTGTGAATAAGCAGCAATAAGAACATAGTCTTTCCCTTTCCAGCTCGACCAGATCATTCCCAGCCTCCCTGTCTTTGTATTAAAAAGAAATGATCCGTCTGTAACATATGATTTTTCAGGATCAGGTTCCGATTCGGTGATATATGGTGCATCAGATCCTCTAAAAAGCGTAAAGGGAGCATCTTTGGGCACACCAAGGTTCTTTGGAAGACGGACAGCTTCAACGGTACCGTTCATTATCTGGGTCCATTCATGACAAAAAACCAGGTAAGGAACGCTATCTTCAATCCATAGTGTGCCGTCAAGAGAAGGCCACTCCAACGGCGTGTGCTGCTGGTTGTTAGTAAAATCTCTGAATGGTCCTCCGGGTGAATCGGCTAAGTATATCTGTGTAGCCCTGCGAGGATAATCTTCACCACGGATATTCTTACCCATAGGTTTGCCATCATCAGATGTGGTAAAAAGATAGTATTTACCGTTATACTTATGAACCTCAGCTGCCCAGCACGGAGCTTTCTCCCCTGCCCAGTGCTCTGCAGGGAATCTATATACAACAAACCGGTCGGTAAAGTTCCTTAAATCCTTACTGGCACGTGCCATTACCATTCCATTTCCACCCGAGCCATACATGTAATAAGTATTATCGCTGTTGTCAGCAAAAATAAACGGATCACTTAAATAGATATCACCCAGGGGAACATTGTATTCCTCTTTAAAATCCTGTGCCAGACATGCTGTTGTAATGACAAGTAACGTTAATAATAAAAAGGCTTTCGTTTTCATAGGCTTAGGGTTGATAAATTGATAAATAGTTTTTATAACTGATGATTGATTATCTCCTGGTCGCCGACTGTGCAACAACAGGTATATCCCACTCTTCTTTGAATCCCTGGTTCTGGAGTATAACGTGTACCGAAGCACCTTCATAAGGCTGAGCACTCACAGGAAAGGTAAATGAAAAGTTGTTTCTCTCCTTTGATTTACCCAAAATGACAGCAGCAGGTTTTGCCTTAATCTTACTATCATTCCATGAGATGGTTCCTGTGATATGGCTTTCAAGAGGTTCCCTGAGGGAGATAATAACTCTCCCGTCAGAAGGTTGCCGGATGGTTAACGGGAAAGTTCGTTTTGCCCAGGCGAGTCTGTACCTGACTGTAGCGGTGTTGTTCATCTCATTTTCAAGAGCTTCGTTGGCAAACACTCCTGATCCAATCTGTTCATAAGCACCAATATCAATAGATCCATCATTTACAGGATTGCCAAAGAAATCACGTTTACTGTTCCAGGGTACAAATATACCTGTGTTAATACACGGCGACTCTGCTCTAAGCTTGTATCCACTTAATGATGACAATCCTTCGCCACCGGTACCGGGAGCTATAAACATAGGATCTGCAACTAATTTTTCCGGGTCATCAGGTAAGCCGTTTTTCCATGGTCCAAAATAGCAGTTGTGATAAAATTGAGTTTTTGGTTTGTGGGGCAATTTTATTGAATCATTAAACTGCCGTGTTAGGACATCGCCCTGGGTGTAAACCGTCCTGAAGCGCCCCTGCCCTGTAGCATAGAAGATGTTATTATTCAGATTTGCACCCAGTCTGGTTTTATCTGGATTGCCTGAATGATAATCGAGATCAGCAGTACCATAATCAACATAAAAAACATTATTGTGTATGATATTTTTATCGGTTGTATCACATTGAAATTGGATAAGATGAGTTTTGTCATTTTCACTTATATTGTAGTGTGCAATATTACCGAATGTCCGGTTCATGATAAGTAAAAACCCATGATTATTCTTGCTGTAATTGTACTGGCAAATACAATTTTTACAGTTGAAATCGAAATCATACGCATTACCATCGCCATTTGCTTTTTCCCTTCCTGTATCGTACACTTCATTGAACTGCATAACTGTTTCTTCTGCATTCTGTATCCAGATTGCTGCAGTATGAGGCCACCAGTCTTTTCCCCCCGGTATGTCAAGATTACCTGAACGCATACAGGAGCGTTTTACTACATTGTGCTCGATGATCCCTTTATAGGTGCCGTTCACAAATATTCCATCACCCCCGAGATTATCCATAACATTGTTACGGACTATCACATTGTTTTTTGGTCCCCAGGAGATTATTCCACATTTATCAAAACGCTCAATCCTGTTGTTCTCTATAAGCACATCATCAATTGTGGTTGTAACAGGACGGCTTCTGTCGCGGTTACGGTCGCGCTGGATATTAACAAGTATGCCACAACTGTAATACCCCACATACTCAGTATTGCCACCAAGCTGACCCCATATATCATGAATATAGCAATTCCTTACAACTATATGCTTTATATGCTGATTTTCTCCTTTTGCAACTGCTACGATCCCCTGGTGCCCGATACCAAGCTCAGGAGGCGCGCCACTGGTTATTTCCATATTGCTGATTTCCCACCATGACTGGTTTGTTAGTCTTATACCTGCACCTTCAGCCCTCCCAATGTTTATCACAGGTTTATTGCCATCGCCATAACTGCTGAGAATAATCGGTTTGCCTTTTTCTCCTGAGCCTTGTGGCTTTAACTGGCCAAACCATGTGCCACCGGATTCAAATAACACCATATCGCCTGGTTGAAATAGGACCTGATTGACTTTGTCAAGCGTCTTCCAGGCATTTTTTATCGAGAGGCCTGAGTTATTGTCATTCCCGGAAGGAGAAATGAAATAGGTTTTTGATTGACTATTCACAACAGGAAAAGCCAATAACATTAAGATAACAAATATGTAAATACTTTTCATATCAGGATTTTAATATTCCGTTAATTATTCCGAAGGCTTTATCGTACCGTTCATGTACCAGGCTTATCGATTTCTTCAGATCAGAGATTGCCCTTTCATAATCGCTATATACTTCCATCAACCTACAAAGATACATATTATCCGACAACCAACGACCAGCAGTAGATTGCAGAAACCGGTCATATTGACCACATTTGACCATCATTTGATGGAATTAAGTGCTTATTGTTAAATCATTTATAATAATTGCAATTGCACCGGCCGGATGTGATCACGGCTACTGGCTTTTAAAATTTTTTGCAGGTTATAACCTTAATAAGTTTTTATTTTTTCAGGTTAAGACCTTATATTTATCTTAAATTTTAAGGTCATAGAGTTATTAAAAGACAAAAACTGATACTGGATCAGACTGACACTAAAATAATATCTTTTGCTGCAGCTATCAAAGATTGTAATACCCTCTGTGGGTTGGGTACATTCAATAGGTTCGGTATTGTGAATGTCGCTAAAACAACCTGGTAGAAGAATGAACATTACTTCTCAAAGAGTGTAAGAAATTGTTATGAGAACTTCATCTGAAGAGAATAGCTATTAATTGAACCGCTTTCTTATGAGGAATAGAGCCGGCTGGCATAAAGGTAATAATAGAAACCTGCTTTCGCAGCCCATGTTTTCAGTAGTTATAACTACCCGCAACAGGGCACGTCTTCTGAAAAGAACATTAAACTCGCTGATCTCACAGACGAAAAACGACTGGGAAGCGATCATCGTTGATGACGGTAGCACGGATGATACCGATACTCAGATATTGCCTTATATCAGATCCTGCTCCAAAATAAGATACATATGGAAAGCGCACAGCGGGGGAGTTAGCTCAAGAAACTACGGCATAAGGATTTCCGGCGGCAAATTTATAACATTCCTTGATTCAGATGACGAATATCACCCGTTTCATCTGGAATCCAGAAAAGAATTCCTGATCCGGAATCCTGCTGTCAGGTTTTTATATGGTGGAGTAAAGATTTTGGGCAATCCTTACGTACCCGACAAGAATAATCCTTCGGCCAGGATAAACCTCAATGATTGTGTAATAGGCGGAACATTCATCATTGAAAGGGAAGTTTTATTATCACTGAATAGTTACCGCGAGATCATGCTGGGTTCAGATGCTGATCTTTTTGAGAGGGCAAAGAAGGCTCAGATCCGCATGGCGGAGGTTAAAGAACCGACCTATATATATCATCACGAGAATCAGGAATCCATCACCAACAGGCTGTATTTGAAGGTAAAAGCCCCTTGCTGATTCAGGTTTGCAACCCGAATCAGTAAACTGAACACAAGCAGGTTGCACCTGCAAAAGCCATTAATCCTGACCATGGTTGGCCGGATCATATTGACCATACCTGGTCAGTGTTAAGTTATTTATATTGATTTAACTCTGACCGGCCAAATGTGGTCAGCAGGTCCGGCATTCGCTGATACACAGGGAATCGACTTCCCTGAGAGGAGATTTCTATTATCCGGAAGAAAAAGTTCGAGGAGATTATGCACCAAGCGCCTTGAATGCCTCATAGACCAGGAATGCCGGCCAGACTAGTGCTTTCAGGAAACCAAGGACACCAATCCAGAAGCTTGTTGCAGTAGAGATAAAATATATGGCCGCTCCAATGAGTCCAAGCCCGTACACAGCACCTGCAGGGGCATTGTTTTGAACATCTTTTTTCATAATTACAGTCTTTAATTTAAGCTTAGTTGGTTATTTGTACCCTAAAAGTACGACAGAAAGGGAAAAAAGTCAAGTACAAAAGCCAGTAAAGTAGTCCCTGCCTTGACAGATCAAATTGACCATACCTTGCAGGTGTTAAGTGTTTAATGTTGAGTTATGTTTGTTAATTGTAATCTTACTGGCTGAATATAGTCAGATGGTCCGGCTTTTACATTCTTAGGACAATCTCTATCCTTAAGGAGTATGGTACTACAGAGACATTACGCAACGCACCGATAATCCATACGTCTTAAGGTAGTTGGTACGGGTAACATAGTAGTGATTGTAGTACATCGTTCGTTGCCATGCCTCATCAGTACTGAGTTCTGAAGTACTCCACCAGTATCCAAAGCTTCCAATGTAGTGGAATGTCCCGGTAAGGCCACCACCAGGAAGAGCTGTAAAACCCGATTCGTTGGTTGCTCCTGAGTTAGGGCTGAGCCAGTGAGTTATGCCGGTTTCTTTTAGTTTGCCACCTGCAACACCTATACCGCCTAAACTAGTGGTCAATATTGTCCACTCAGCATCGGTGGGCACGTGCCAGCCAATAGGACAAAGTTTACCTGTATTTACCGTGTGCCAGTTATAAAGCTTACCATATGGAATTTCATAAGTGGCAGAATCATTGTTATACCAACAATAAGCTCCTGTAGTTAAAGCAGCCCACCCCTGTACCACCACTTACCTTATCTATCGGAGTACCGTCATTATAAACACTTGTAGGAAGATTTTCAGCCATCCATAACTGACTCCCGATTTTAATCGTTGTATAAAGATTTACATCATAATCTTTTAAGATACCTTGTTGACTCTCTAATTCTTCAACTCTTGACATTAATGCATCAACATAGGCTTTGGTTGCTGCATCCTGGACATTTACAGGATCAACAATATTTCTTATTCTTAACCCGTTCCCATCAGCGCCTTGTATTAAAACATCTGCAAGGTTTTGGGATTCTTCATCTAACTTGTTGTTCCAATTTGTAGTATCTGACTGTTTAATACCACTTGCTACTGATGCTCCAAATACAGGATCGGATTCGAATATTCCTCCACTTATACTGTCAGCGGTTTTGGCATATAATGCATAAGGCACACTTAAAATTTGACTTACTCCCGTTATAGTGTAACTTGTTCCGCCAGTAGGGTTTGTCTCGGTTTTAATAAAGTACGTACCAGCTGACCAATCAATTTGTGCAAATGTTCCTGTAACCGGAGTACCGCTACCTATTTCAATAGTGACCAGTCCATTTGCATTTGTTGTTGGAGTCTGAGTTTCAACATATACAGCAGTTCCTGTCGCAGACCCTTGCAAAATACTTATTTGCATTCCAACGGCCTGGTTTGTAACTAATTGATCGCTACTGTTTCTAATTACGGCTTGATAACTCATCTTTTGAGGAGACTGAGCAAAGACAGTAATAGTTACTGCTATAATCATAAAGAGGGTAAATAACTTTTTCATAGCATCCTATCTTTTAATTATTTTAAATACTTTAAGTTCCATATTGTCATATATTACCTTCAGGAAATAAACTGCAGACGATAGGCTTCCCATAGATATTTCTGTTTCCCCGGCTTCAACTTTTTTATCTTGGAGAAGTACCCCGTTAGAATCATATAACTGATACCTTAAATTTTGATTTTCATAGGATTCGACAATCAACTTAATTAGTCCCCTTGTCGGGTTTGGATAGATTATGCATTGAAGATTAATCTCTCCGGTATTTTCAATTGCAGTTACAACAGAAATTTCATATGGCTGCTGAACGCCCTGGGCTACGGTTGCATCTGTTCCTGTCCATGTACGGTAAGTAACCTGTCCTACTGTAAAAGTTACTGAACCGCCACTGCCTGTAGCAATCCCTCCTGTTGCCGGAATGGTTTCCTGAGCTTGTACAATTACCACTCCAAAGCAAGCTAATAATATAATACCAAATACCTCTCTTATATATTTCATATTCTTACCGTCATAAAATTTAAAATCAGAGAATAATTTATTTTATTCAAGTTATGAAAAACATTAATGCATGTCAAATAAAAATCCATCCACCCAATTTAGATACGTTTTGTACGAATGGATAGTAAATCAGGCAGGAAGTGGTCAGTATGGCTGGTTTTTAAAAGCTGTGCGACGTGCTGTATTGTTTTTGATAAGGTTATGTTTTAGTACACTTTTTTTTGATTTTTATACCTCCTTTATACTCCTCAAAGTTGATGGCCTCCGTAATATTAGCCATTTTACAAACTTCTTTAATATACCTATTAACTTTCTGTTCGTGGCTTTTTGAGACACAATTATCACATAAAAAGTCTTGCAATTCTCCTGTTAAATATGAGTAACAGCAGCAATACTATGCTCCACTGGAATATGCACGACATGAAAGAGAACTGCCTGAATGGATTGAACCATTCACCCGGCACAAATGATTGCGCAAGCCACCATACGAGTAATATTCCTGCTGCGACAGGAATGAACCATTTAATTACATATATCCACCATTTCCCAAGTTTACGGTCATCGATCACGGAATTGATCTCGATCCTTACCTTATTCACCCCCTGTTTTATGATCATTGCAGCGATCATTGCCCCGGATATCATTAATGCAACTCCCCACACAAAGTCCTGGTTACTGAGAAAGTTCAGGTTTCTTGCCGAAGGAATGCCAAACAGGAACACCAGGATCACAATGACAACTATAGACCTGTTTCTCTTCAGACCGGTATCAACCAGGACCCTTGCCGGAAGCTCAAGCTGGGCTATAAGGGAAGAAAATCCGGCAAATGTCAGCCCAAGGAAGAAGAGAACAGACAAAAGGCCTCCCCCAAACATTTTATCAAAAAGCTGAGGCATCCATATAAAAGTCAGGCCTGTTGATGCAGGGCCGCTTGTCTTCATTATTTCGAGAACCTGTGGATCGCTCATGCCCATTTCATGCTTCAGTACTGCGAACACTGTTCCGAAGACCATTATTCCGGCCAGGAGTGAGACTGTATTATTCCCTATACCTGTGAGGAATGCATTACCCACCGCGCCATGCTCCTTCTTCATGTATGCTGCATAAGTGAGGAAGAGTCCCCATCCTGCACCTGTATCCCATGCGTTCTGGGTCAGTGCATCGAGCCATGTTTTTGGATCTCCAAGTTGCCTGAGGTCCGGTGTAAAAAGGTAGGCAAGCCCTTCACCTGCTCCCGGCAGGGTAACTGCCCTGATGACACTAATAACCACTATTACCAGTAAAGATGGTATGAGTATCCTGTTTACTTTCTCTATCGAGTTTATACCTTTCCAGATAGCCAGGGCACCAAACAATATTGCAGCAGCATGAGTCAGCAGGGGCCAAACGCTTGCCTGGTAATTGTTCCATATCGACATGGCTGATTCATAGTTCTCCGGTAGAGGGTGGAATGCCATATATACAAAATAATAGATGCACCATCCAACAACAACAGTGTAAAAGAATGTTATTGCAAGTGGCACAAAAGCAACAAATGACCCTATCCAGGTAAACCGGGGGCCCATGCTTTTCACAAATACACCTACAACTCCTGAGCGGTATTTCCTGCCAGATGCATACTCGGCAATGATAAGTGGAATGCTCCAAAGGAACAGGAAGCAAAGCCATGCAATCAGAAAAGCACCTGCTCCTGTTTCACCTCCACTCTGGGCAGCTATCCTGGGGAATCTCCATATATTACCCGTTCCCACAGCCACACCAAGGGCACTTAATATCAAGCCCAGTCTCGAGGAAAATCTCTGGTCAGTAGATTTATCAAGTTCAGTCATCATTTTGTGAAGAGTATAATCTTCCGGGGCCCAGCTCCTTGACCAGGTGTTTTTGTGATTTGCTCATGAGGCTGTTATTATACCATTAAATATACTAATATCACTGGATTTTTGCACCACAATTTTTTTTTGATCATACCGGGTGTCAGTAAGATGTGGGTAAGGTAAGGATATATAAAGTGGCATCACCTGTTGTGGAATAAATTTGTCTTGCTGCATCAAAACATTGCCATATTGGGTTGTCTCCGGTTATGCAGCATCCTTCAGGGATAATTTTGCTTGTTTAATCCCGAACAGATCCCTGACAGATTTATGCTCACGGTTTAGTAGCCAGACAATTATTAATCCAAAGATAAATGTGGATGATGATGTTTCAATTAAATGACTTAAACGTATACTGGCAAATGGTATAAGCGGATTCTCCATAATGTGACCTATATTTTGCGGTATGCTGAAAAAGAGTCCGACCAGTATGGCAGTCTGCCATACATTAAGCTTTGAGCCACGGATTACTGGCAGTGCACAGAGTGTCCACAGCATAGCACGAAAGATTTGAAAAGGCAATAACCCCGGATCTGACCGTATGGTATTCACAGTATGCTCCCAGAATGGCAGAATTTCGCCCGGACTGCCATAAAATGTGCGTAATTCCGGATTTTGCCATGCAATAAAGTACCCGGCACTCCAGTATAAAACAATATATGCCATTGCTATGAAAATCAGTTTCCACACCCACTGTTTGAAAGGAATAACTGATGCAGGATTGGGTTCTGAATTGCTTTTTGAGCGCCATTTACCTGATATTAATATTGCCAGCGGAATGTACAAAAAAGCTACTGGCAAGCCCATTATAAATAGATATGGCAATAATTTTGCGGTTACAGTATTACCCATTAAGAAATACAAGGTTTCAATTTGCATCACAAAAGTTACTGCTCCATAGTAGGCAAAAGCTAATCTTATTATTAAATACCATCCGCTCCAGCGTGAACTTAAGATCAGTGCCATTACCATGAGGGTATTCACAATTCCGATAAGCAGCAGACTAATGTTTGCCGGTAACAGTCCGGGTTCCGGCTGGATATCCGGAAGCTTTCCGCTAACAAATATTGCACCTCCGAAATAAAATACATAAAACAGAATCAGCAGTACAAAAAACCGCAGAATCCAGCCTGCACTATTCTTCACTTTAATCATTTTTACTGCAATAAATTATGAAGCCTTTACTGATCTGTAGAGGTATCAATTTTTTTACTTAAGAGCGTACATATCAATCCAATTACCGGACTGAATAAAACCGATATAAGGACTGATTTACCATATCCGATCTTTCTCTTCCTCCCTATATACTGGGCAATCAAATGAGATGCTATAACATAAAGGGCGATTATTACATATTCCATAACAGATTCCTCTCAAATTTTTTTAGCCCATACCGTTTTAATATTTACGAACTCCTTTATCCCCTGAGCAGCCAGTTCTCTGCCAAAACCAGATCGCCTGGTACCACCGAAGGGCAACCGCGGGTCGGATTTTACCAAACCATTGATGAATACTGCACCGTCATGAAATTCGCCGGCAAGTTCAATGGCTTTTTTCAGATCATTAGTAAAAAGGGATACTCCAAGACCAAAATTTGTCCGGTTGGCAAGAGCTATTGCTTCTTCTGTGTTATCAGCAATTATCACCGGAGCGACCGGGCCAAAAACCTCTTCATCGAACAGAGGCATCCCCGGTTGCACATCAACAACAACAGAAGGCCGGTAAAATGCTTTTTCACGGATACCGCCTGTGATCACCCTGGCTCCCTGTCCGACTGATCTTATGACCTGTTCCTCAACTTTTTCTGCCTGCTGAATGCTGACCAGAGGTCCCAGATCCGTATCCTCTTTCGTCGGATCGCCTATTTTTAATTTCTTAACTCCTTCAAGGAGCAATGCAATAAATTTATCGCTGATTTTTTTATCTGTAATAAATCGCTTTGCTGCTATGCAACTCTGCCCCGCATTCTGAAAACGTGCTTTTATCCCGATCTCGGCAGCCTTCCGGATATCTGCATCCTCAAGTACAATAAAAGCGTTACTTCCCCCCAGCTCAAGAACGGATTTCTTCAGCGCATTACCTGCTGCTTCAGCAACTTTTTGTCCCGCAAATTCGCTTCCGGTCAGCGAAACACCCCTGATACAATCATGTTTAATGATTTTTCCCATTCTACTGGATCCTATAACAAGATTCCGGAACACAGAGGAAGGAAATCCTGATGTTGTAAAGATGTTTTCAATCTTCTGAGCGCAGATCTGAACATTTGAAGCATGTTTAAGTAAAACGGTATTCCCGGCCATAAGAGTGGGAACAGCAAAACGGAACACCTGCCAGAACGGAAAATTCCAGGGCATTATTCCCAGGATGGTCCCGAGTGGTTCAAAACTCACATAGCTGATGTCTGCATCGGTTTCTACAGGCTCAGTACCAAGGTAGTGTTCAGCATTTTTTGCGTAGTACTCACATACCCATGCACACTTTTCAACCTCTGCTTTTGATTCTTTTATGGGCTTCCCCATCTCCACGGTGATGGATTCAGCATACTCATCACTATTACCTCTCAGCAACAGAGCAGCTTTGTCCATAAGAGATTTCCGGTATTCAAAGCCTGTCCTTTTCCATTTTTCAAAAGCCTCACCGGATTGTATCAGGACCTTTTCCACTTCCTCATCCGTGATCTCTTCAAATTCTTTTATTACCTCGTTTGTGAATGGATTAGTGCTTTTCAGGATCATACTGATTAAATTATTAGTGTTCAGCTAAATTAATAAAACAACACAAATCGCCGCAAGACGAACTATGCCACCAAATCTTTTCTTCAAACATATCAGAAATTATTCCTATCTTGCACTGTCCGGCAATCAGTGCTACTTGAAGTTTACTACTTCTTCTAATTTTTTTCTGGTTGAAGCCGATGAGGTAGCATCAACATTTTTGTCAATATTTCCTATTCTGAGTATAGATACCGCTCTGTAACCCTCGGGAATTTCCAATATTTCTTTCATGGTTGAATTTATATTATCCACAGGTCCGGCGTAGATATGTGCTCCAAGACCAAGGCTTTGAGCCGCTACATACATGTTTTCTGTTGCCAGGGCACAATCAAAATCAATATTTATTCCTGTCTGCCCGGATTCCTGACCAGAAATAATTATTAATACATTTCCGGGAGTGGTATTGCGAACTATGTCACCAATTATAGTATTATCTTTTACAACAGTAAATTTCCATAACTGGCTGTTTCTGGCACTCGGAGCTTTTATACCACATTTTAAGATCAGGTCTATTTCACTGTTTGATACAGGTTCTGATGTAAACATCCTTGCCGAGTAACTTGACATTATTGCATCAATCACACTATTGTCGGTAGTCTGACCTTTCGATATTGCAATACCTAAGGATAGTACTAAAAATACTGACATTACTGCTTTCATAATCATAATGGTTTTTAGAATGACATGGATTCCGAGAGCCTTCTGAATCTTTCATAAATCTTTTCGCCTTTCGCAATTCTCTCAGCATTATTATTCAGTTGTCTTTTCAGATTTTCCTGATCTGGTTCCGGACCAACATATTTCAAATTACCTGCTCCGAATTGACTTACATACCAGGCACGGGCACGTATCTTTTTATCACTGACTTTAGTAATATCCACTTCGTAATTTGATTCTCTGGTAGAATAAAATAAATACTCTCTTACAGTGTAGGGTTGCAGCCCATCATTGATCCTGTGGTGTGGAAAGTACAAATGATAAGCGGCTGCTCGCGCAGCATCGAGGGTTACGAAAGCTGACATACGATGGTCGGTTTTATGCCACTGCATCCAGGTAGCGCCAGGATCCATACTAAACACTGCATCCGGGCGGTATTGTCTGATCAGTTTGCAGACTTTTTCACAAAGTTCTTGTTCGGGAACATATTCTAACATTCCGTCATCATATCCGAGCAAGATGAAAGTATCCGTTTCCGGTGTTATTCCCATTTCTTCCAGTGCTTTTTCAGACTCAACTTTCCTTATCTGGGCAAGTCTCTCACTTGTCATCTCAAGATCTCTCGAACCTTTGTTGCCGGACGTGTACCATACCATGACAATTTTGTTGCCATTTGCTTTAAGTAACGATAATGTTCCCATACAACTGCTTTCATCATCCTGATGCGGACCAACCCACATTATTGTTTTATTTGTCCATTTAGTAATGTCATCAGGAACTTTTTGGACTCTTTGGCCTGTAGGATTTGTTTGCCCTGATATACTCATCGGGAGTATTGTTATCAGCAAACACATTAGAGTAAATGTCATTTTTTTAGTCTTCATAGCATGTTCTTTCTTAATTAATTACTTTGAATTGTTTGTTTGTTCTCCTGTGCCTGAATTGTTAAATGCAAGCTAAGTAATAAAAATAATAATGTGATGCTTTTCATATTTTCATTTTTTGAACTTTTTACTTTTATTATCAAAGTCACATATTGGACATGCCAAAGTCAACTTAATTTAGAAACATCCCACGTTTCAATAATATAAGAATGCAAAAACCGGACATCCTGGCCACATCTGTCCGGAGCAGATTGAGCATGTGATTCCGGGCATGGCTGAGTACCTGAAACGGGTACTTAATCATCATTATATCAAAGCAAAATGACCATTAAATACCAGCATGTTTTCCAAGGTCATCCATGCGGTTATTTCAAATGGTTTTTTGATGAAAGCCCTTCTTTTTATATTTATTTCAATGATTAATTTTATAAGTGACAATTTGAGTCATTTAATAAAAAAATATGAAAATGTTACAGATGTTCATTCATTGTGGTTCCAGTTTTATGCTGAGGAGATTGCCATGATTTCCATCGATTGTTTTGCTTCAAATAATCCCAAACTCTATATTAAATGAAAAAACTTCTATTGCCTGCTCTGTGCTTTTTTCTGCTATCATGTTCAACATCAGTGCATAAAGATACAAATGGGGAAGTTGTTAATAGCCTTAATCCCCTTGATACAACCTACACACCCCGGCAGGAATGGTTAAGCCGCGATTGGAATAAAATCGTTGAATCCGCTATTTGTTACGCAGACAGTATCGGACTGGGATGTGATCTTACTTTCGGCACCCTGTGGCCTTTTGGTGATTCTTATGTGCCATTTGAAGAAGCAACACAACGTTATGGGGACCCTGAATGGCGAGTTGGAAGCCGATTGTGTTCTTTAAAGTGACAAATCACTTCTTTCGAGGGCGATAGGATATCTTAGCCATGAAGACAGGGAAGTTCTCATCCTGGGAAAGATAAAGGAGCTTAGGTACAGCGAAATTGCGGAGATCACAGGCAGTACTGAAAGTGCTGTTAATGCCAGGATTTTCAGGGCACTTAAAATAACGCCGGATTTTATCAATACAATAAACAAGGCAACCGGAACATTTATCAGTATCGACAAGGTAATTACTTTCAAAGCGCTGGGAATTACTCCTGAATACATTGGCGAATTAAGGAATTCCGGATATAAAGAAGTTGATCTTGAAACGCTTCTTGAGTTCAGTATCATGAAAATTGACAGGGAATTCATTGAAAAGGCAAAGAACTTTAATGATGGTGTATTGCCTGAACCGAGGAAGCTTATTAGCCTGAAAGCGATGGATAACTGATCATTACATTAAACAACTCCGGCAACTTGTTAATACTTGCGATCCGCGTGTCAGTAATAACCTGATAGTTGGGATAAGGTTATACAATTATAGGGACATTTCTAAAGATGTATAAGGAAATAACCAGAAATCCGGGAGATATAATTATGTATGTATTTGAACATAGTCAAACGGAAATTTTGCTATTTCCGATATCTCCTTCCCTGCTTCCAACATATCTTCGTCATCTTCTTTATAATACCATTTTCCAATTATATTGTGGCCGCCGGAGCGCATTTCGGCCAGAATTTTGCAAAAATCAAAAATATATTTTGCTGAAGATGAATTGAAATACTCAAAGTTAAAGTTGAACACAAAAGGCTCTTTATCAATATTTTTTTTAGTAAGATATTTGTTGAAATCATCTAACCATTTCAATATCTGTCTGTAAAATTCTACAACATCACTTGGTCGTGATTCTCCGGAAATTTCAAATATGTTTTTATCGCAGTCAAAAATTACTTTTGGTGAGCTGGGAGTTTGTTCGATAAGCAGTTTTTTCAGTAAATAATCAGCAACAGAAATTTGAATCTCAAAAATGCAATAGTTGTAATCCGTACTCTTAAAACTGTATTTTATTTTGTTTGCCGATTTTATTGCCATAATAATAAATCCCAGCCCTGCACTTTTTTCATCATCCTTCAGTTCTTTGTCGATCTTTTTATCATATAGAGCTTTCAATGATTCATCATCTAACCTGTTTATCTGATCCAATCTGCTGATCAATTCATTTTTATTATTATCAGAAACAGGATTTCCGGCAATAATAATAATCTCGTCTTCTTGCTTTCTAACAGATAAATATGGATCCGGGAAGTTATCATTTTCCGGGCTTTTTAATGAATGTCTTGAAATGTTGTCAAGACACTCCACTAATATAGCATAAACCCTTTTACCGGTAATTGTATTTAAGTCTTCATAGCCCTTTGATTGCTTCAATTTTGTTATAATTAATTCAGTCGTATCAGGATTGACCGGGCCATGATAATCCAAAAGAATTCCTGAGCCCTGAATTGAATATTCTTCTTCAGAAGGTGAAGCTTTTACCGCTTTTGTTTTTTTCTCAGTCAGCTTGTAAATTCCAACATTTTTATATTTGAGGTACCATTTGAAAATAGTCGCAAGAAATATTAATACAGGACGCACCTGTTCCGGATCATATTCTTTGGGATGTGTACCAAAGGTTGATAAGCTGTTCAGGCTCTCCATTGAAGTGATGATGTGGGAAGGGACCTTTTCTTCCTTGTTCAGTTTATCAATTATCCCTTTCAACGGTTCAGTTTTACGGGGTCTTTTTAATTCGCATTCACAAAGATCAGTGATGATTACTTCCAGGCATCTTCTTGAATAGAGCATGATTACGTTGGGATCATCTGCTATTATCAAATGTCCCAGTTCCTTTTCGAGTTCAGGTAACTGACCCTTGAAAGATTCATGAAGTTTCTCAATATCTTTTATTTCAGCGGACCAGATTTGCATTTGATAAGAAATATATCAGTTTATTGATTGCTCTTTATAAGCCTGTTGTAGTTTTTAATTATTAGTGTTAGTGGTATTTGGACATGTAAAATTAAATTATACAGACATCAAAGTCAAATAATAAGCGGATTAATGATTGACAGGATTTGTTGAAGAGAAACGGCTCTTAATAAACAAGGATCCGTATTTCAGATAAAGGCAGAAAATTAATCCGGCTAAAAATAAAATTGAATTTATTATCAAAGTTACATCAGAGAAAAGCCAAAGTCAAGTTTATTTTAGATCCTTGCCACGTTCACTTTCTTTTTCCTTACCCTTGCCTTTTTTCTCCAGCTCCATGGTCATTGCTGTCAAGCAGGCAAGCCCATCCGGTTCCATAGACCCAATGGCTTCCACCTGTTATTCTGTGCGCCAATATGTTAAAATATTCATCAACAATTTTATTCAAAACACTTGATATATAAATGATATTCTGGCTATAATCTAATCCATGATTGACTGTGAAATAAATATTTCTTCACGATACAGGGTATCGGTTGACTCGCTCGAGGAGGATGTTTCTTGATCTGTCCTCCTCAGGAATTACACAATTTACTGGTTTTACCCAATCCTTTGTTCTATTGGCAATTTTTTCGCCACCAAGACACTAAGGCACAAAGTCACACAAAGAAATCAATATTATATTGTTTATCAGTCTATTAATATTATATCAAAAAAATTAAAGTGTATATTTATTATTTCTTTAATTATTAACCGCACAATACGTTAAGCTAAGAAGTATTTTTAAATCAGACAAAATATCAATCCAAATGAAGCCACAGTGGTTCAAAAATGCAATAGTCTATCAGATTCTGGTCGACAGATTTTCCGGCGCAGATACCTCCGTAAACAAACCGGATTTCCTGGGTGGAAATATTAAAGGTATCACGGAAAGGCTGGATTATATACTGGAACTGGGAGTTAATACTATTTGGTTATCTCCGTTTTACAGGATAAATAAATATCATGGTTATCATATTATAGATTTCAAAAACATGGATAACCATTTTGGTTCAATCGATGATCTGAAGATTCTTATCGAAAAAGCACATGAAAATTCTTTCAGGATTATAACCGATATTGTTCCCAACCATTGTTCTGTTAAACATCCGTTTTTTATTGAAGCAAAGCATAACAGGAACAGCAAATATTACAATTGGTTTTATTTTAAAAAATGGCCTGATGATTATCTCTGCTTTTTAAATGTAAAGGAATTAGCAAAACTGAACCTGGACAACAGGGAGACCCAGGATTACATTATTGATGTTACAAAGTACTGGCTTTCTTCAGGGATCGATGGTTACCGGATCGATCATGTAATTGGTCCCTCACATAAATTCTGGAAACGGTTTCATAATGAAATAAAAGCCGGTTATCCTGATTGTGTGCTTTTCGGAGAAGCCTGGGGTGAGGGAATAAGTTTAGCCTGTTTTGAAACCATTAATATCAGGAATAAATTTTTTCATAAGATTTTCGGAATTTCCCAGGAAGGTCTGCAGAAAGAGTATTACGGTGAGATGGATGGGATTGTTGATTTCAGACTGAATGAAATCATCATAAAAGCTGTCAGCAAAGGGAAGGGATTTACTTCCGACAATGAATTCAGAAATAAAGTCAGAAATCATTTCAGCAAATATCCTGAAGATTATTATCTCGTAACGTTTTTGGATAACCATGATATGAACAGGTTCTTGTTTTACTGCAATGGTAATTTTGATTTACTTCTGGAGGCACTTGAATTTCTTCTTACAACCGGCAAACCGGTTGTTATTTATTACGGAACTGAAATCGGAATGTGTAATACAATACCGGTAAGCGTTGATCTGCACCACTCTGATCTGAATGTCAGGGAACCTGTTGACTGGTGCAAAATAAATGACAAATTATATAACAGGGTCAAAGGTTTGATCAATAAATTACATTAAAATTGGGTCATTTTCCTTTAAGACCTTTTATATCTTCCCATTAATTGTGCTTCTGCCAGAATATGTCCTTCCATTGCTTTCAACAATTCTTTTTTAGTAATGCCAGGTTTGGATTCAAGCTCCTTATCTAGTGCATAGATTTTGAAATAATACCTGTGGGTTCCGCCCGGCGGGCATGGTCCGCCATACCCGATTTTTCCAAAATCATTTATCCCCTGTCTTGCCCCGTTTTTCAGAACTTCCAGTTTTGGTGTATTCTCAGAAAGCCCCGGTATATTTGCGGGCAGATTGAAAAGAACCCAATGTACCCATGTTCCCATTGGTGCATCCGGATCATCACAGATAAGCGCAAAAGTCTTTGTGCCGTCAGGAACCTCTGACCATTCCAGTGGTGGTGAAATATCAATATTGTCACACGTATATTTCCCTGGGATGATCTCACCTTCTTTAAATGCCGAACTTTTTATTTCCATTTTTTCTCCTCCTTTTATTTTATTAGCTGGATTTTTACTTTGACATGAGCAAACCAAGATGGTCAGGAATTAAAGAGTATAAAAGTTTTAATAACATTTTCAAGCAACAAAATATTATGAATCATTAACAAAATATAAATTTACAAAAAATATTGCAAATAAGTCAAAGACCCGGAGGATTTTGTTGATTGGTGTTCCCCGGAAGAGACTCCCTCACTGTCTGAATCAGGTTAAGAATATATTTGTCATAAAATTTGTAACTTTGGTAGTAACTGCTAATAATTCCGAAACCGGGAAAATACATAAATAAAATCCATATTTCCTCAATTATGACAGATCATAATCATTTATTATCGCGCCGGAAGTTCTTACAAAAGGCTGCGACTGCCGCGATTGCCGCACCGATCATACTCAGATGCTCATCGAAGGACACATCGCGGGACAGCATACTTAACCATGCCTGCATAGGAGTCGGGGGGATGGGATGGTCCGACCTCCAAAAATTCAAAGAGCATCCAAATGTGAAGATTGTAGCAATATGTGATGTGGATGCGGAGTTTCTGAGGAAGGCCTCCGAAGTCCTTCCTGATGCCCGTACTTACACGGATTGGCGCGATCTTCTTAAGGAGGAGAAGGATAAAATTGACTCTGTCAACGTTACTGTGCCGGATCATAATCACTTCCCTATCGCCTGGCAGGCCATTCGAAAGAGAAAGCATGTTTATTGTCAAAAACCGATGTGTCACGATGTAGCTGAGGTACGGAAGCTTACAGAGGCTTCAGTCAGGTACGGCGTGATTACACAGCTTGGCACACAGATTGCGTCAAGACAGGGTGACCGGACAGCTGTTCAATTAATCAAAGATGGAGCGATCGGTAAAGTTAAACATGCATATCTCTGTTCGAACCGGCCGGGTGCCGTAGAGAATTACCGGCTTAAAGGACCGCGTCCGCCGCAGGGACAGGAAGCCCCTGCACATCTGAACTGGGACCTGTGGATTGGCTCTGCTCCGATGCGCCCCTATACACCGGAAATTTATCATCCGGTTAAGTGGAGGGCATGGCAGGACTTTGGTACGGGATGGTCAGGTGACATTGGTTGTCATATATTCGATGCTGTATGGAAAGGTCTTGGTTTAAAGCCACCTGTTTCTGTCATTGCCGAGGTTCAGAAGTCGTGGCAGGACTCACCCGAACGCAAATCTGATAACTGGCCACAGGGCGACCATATAACCTGGTTGTTTCCCGGCAACGATCAAACTGATTCGGATATGCTACCGCTGGAATGGTTCGATGGTGAGTTTTATCCGCCACAGGATGTACGTGACTTATACGCCGGACAAGAGTATCCGGCCGAATCAGCGATGCTGATTGGTACAGAAGGGGCACTGCTCATACCACATGACGGGATGCCGGTTCTTTTACCCGAAAGCAAATTTACGAATTACAGAGTTCCCGAATTTGAAGCTGGTAATCATTACCACAACTTTGTGGTTGCCTGTCTGGGCGGTCCGAAAACTGAGTCACATTTCGCACAAACAGGACCGATGACAGAGGCTATCCTACTGGGCACTGTGGCAATTCGTGTGCCGGACAAATTACTGGAATGGGATGCGGTCAATATGAAGTTTACCAATTATCCCGATGCCAATAAATACCTTCGTCGCGATTACCGTAAAGGCTGGAAGGTGGCAGGATTTTAATAAGGTATGGCAGTCGTTTCTGTTCAGCAATAAATTCATCCGTAACTAAACAGTATTGCAAGGCAGTAATATGGTTACTCTTACCGTGAACGTATCTCTCTTCTCATAAAAGAGATATAAGATAAGACAAAACAAAGGATTGTAGCAGCAATAAGGCCGGTAATCTGCGGCCACACAAGCAACAGGCTCTGACCCAGGGGCAGCGGGCCCGGAATGGTTCCCACTATCTGTTCCATTGTCAGAGGACCAAGACTCCTGACTGATGGCATCAGTAATGTCGTAGTGGCATCGCTGAAGAGCTGACTCGGCAATACACGTAACAGGTTTAATATAAGTTCCTGATAATTTACAACCTGCTGAGCTGTTGCTGTTACTGAAGGAGCGGCAGCTTTGGCTATCACACTGACGATAATACTATAAAAAACAGTAAAAAACAGCCATACGGCAATACCTGAGAGAGCTGAAGTAGCGGGTTGACGAAACCATACCGAAAACAATATCGACAGGTTTAGCCAGAATGAAACATAAAAAATGCTGACCACGATAAACAAAACTACTCTTAAAAACTCCTCAGCTGTCGGAGGAATACCTGTCATAACAAGTCCGAAACCCATTACCAGAAAACCGAGCGAAAAGAACATAACGCTTATTACATATAAAGCAGCCGTAAATTTTGCATTGATCAGGTAATCGCGGTGAACAGGCTGAGCCATAACTCTACTTAGAGTTCCCTTGTTATGCTCTGAGTTGATGGCATTAAATCCCATGCTGATGCCGAGCAAAGGCCCCAGCAAACTGACAAAAACGAAGAAAGGAGAACAGTATGTCCTTCCTCTTTGCTCAGTTTAACAATTAAGTCAAGGAATTCCTGCACTCCCCTGGGATCAATACCGGTAGTCGGCTCGTCCAGGATGATCACTTCAGGATTTTTAATCAGCACGTCTGCAAGACCCAGCCGTTGGCGCATTCCGCGTGAATATTTACCGGTTTTTTTATTTGCTTCATCTGTTAATCCTAATCTTGCAAGCAACTGCTCCGCGTTTCTTCTCGCCTTGTTGACCGGGATACTGTTAAGCTGGGCAGTGAACAGAAGGTTTTCAAATCCTGTGTAATCATCATAAAATCCGACATCCTCAGGTAAGTAGCCTGCTTTCCTTTTAACCTCAATCGGATTAGTAGTGGAATCAATACCACACACTTTGACTGATCCGGAAGTTGGATCTGTAAGTCCGAGCATCATAAGAATTGTTGTTGACTTACCTGCACCGTTCGGACCTAAAAGACCATAGATATTTCCTTTACGTATAGTCAGTGTAAGATGATCTACTGCAGTAAACGATCCGTATGTTTTTGTCAGATCGGTAAGTTCGATGACATTCTGATTCACGGGTTACCTCCTTCCATACTTGCGGAACAGATAATACACGCTTCCTAATGCAATAATGATGATCAGTACTCCAACCCATCCCCAAAGCATTGAGGTTTTCACTGAGATTCTGAATGATGCTTTTGAAGAAGCTTCGGGTGTTCTGGCTTCAATGTTTGTTACGTAATCACCGGCTATAGCTTTTCTGGGCGCTTTAATGACTGCAAATGCCTGAGCTGTCTTTCGTGCTTCAATTTTTTCAATTTTAGCCGGATCAAAAGTGACTTCCCAATTTATGGGGGTACTGGCAGAAAGTTGAATATCTTTAAGTTCGGCAGAACCGGTATTTTTAGCAATGAGCTCTATACGTTTCTGATCGCCTGCTGTAATACTTGTGCTTAACAACCCGGTAGGTGTTGTAAGTTCAATAGCATAAGAGCCAGTGATAACGACTTCCAGTTCAAGATCTATCGATGTGGCATTTGTTTTGGCACGAACAGGTATTTTATAAGTTCCGGCCTCAATCATATCAGGGGGATCAACTTCAATCGTTATATCGGCATTATTGTTGGCATCAATCTCGACCGAGGTAACCTGTTGATAATTATGCGAAAGCGGTAATTACCCTTATTGACCTTTAGAGGAACATTCACTGTTTGATTCATACTTTTCTTTTCGCCCGGAAGAACCGATAACTGGCGGATATTGTAAATCCCTGATTTTAAAAAATATATGTGAAAATCTTAAGTTTTTGTTAAAATTTATCTTTGTTTCCTCACAGGCAGGGGTCAGCAGAACTTTTCGACAGTCCCGGTTTTAATCCGTCGACAAACTCACAACATTCACCGGACCCAGCAGACCTGATGGCAAGAGGGGTGAATCGGCCTGATAAAAAGCTTGTGTAGTGTACGTTACAGGATCAGTCACTCCGGGTTGCTGGTCGCCGATCAGGCGGTTCACCCAGAGGTTTGTAACCTTCACTTCAATTGAGTTTTCACCCTCCCGCAGTGCTTCCGTTGCGTTAACGCGAAAAGGTGTCTTCCAGACAATACCAAGTGGCTGGTCGTTAATGACAACTTCTGCAAGGTTTTTGACATCTCCAAGATCGAGCCATAATTCCTGACCGGATTCAAACCATCCAGCCGGAGCCTGAATAGTATTGTAATAAGTTCCGGACCCGGAGAAGTACTTAACTCCAGGGTCACTATTCTCATTCCATGGTTCAAGATCATTAAGGATTATCTGTTCCGGAGCTCCCCGGTCAGGCTGGAAAGTCACTTCCCATGGTCCTTCAATTGTAGCAAGCCTGGTTTCAACCGGTACAGGTATGATTAGCGAGGATGATTCAGCCTTGTTACGGAATGTAACAAAAACAGCATCATCGGGTTCCAGATGCAATGGGACGGTTGTCCTTCCGTCCGCAATTGTATAGCTAACCGGTTTAATTTCCCCACTTACAGGATTCCATATCTCTGCTGCTTTCCCATCTGCACGGAAAGTCGCATCCAGATCCTCAACATGTCTGGTCCGATTGTTCACCCAGTATATTTCCCCGTCAGACAGCCTGCGGTGGACATATAAAAGTGCTGTGTTGTCATGTGGCCTGGTATATTCAAAGTCCGGTTGAATTTGCAGGTCTTCAAGTACTTCAGCGATAGTGTAACCTGTATAAACCTTCCCTTTACCTATGGGCTGGATACTTTTCCCCTCCACCCACAATTCACCGGCAATAGTCATGAATTCATTAACATCATCATTTAAGCTTGGTGTATTAATAGGTTTGGGCCCTACAACCACTGCACCTTCTTTTACCATTTCACGTATTTTGCTTAATACCGGCAGGGACATATATTGTGTGCTGCTGTCAAGTGCCAGTAAACGGTAACTCATCCCACCCGGTGTTACAATCTGTCCTTTCTTAACAGATAATAGATTAACAAGTGCATCGGCATTGGTAAAATCGAATTCATAACCTTTCGGAATATCCGGTAATTCACGTCCGAACAGAGCTGTTATATTATTATCTTCTCCGTATAAGTAAATTACATCTGCAACAAATTTACCCTGCTGGAGCAAAAAACAACTGCGTGCCAGATAAGTAGTCCAGGGCAGAGCCTGTTCACCCCATGTTTCATGTCGTGTGAACCACTGACCAAATGGTCCAAGGCCAAGTCCCGGAATTTTATCATCTACCGGCTGGTGCACTGAAGTATGAATTACAAAAAGATTCAGGCCACTGGCCATTTCCATGTCGGCTGTTGGTTTAAGCCATTCAGGTGAAAAGCCCCATGTATTACCTATTGCAGTCATAGATTCTGCAGCCACGAGGTTTTGACCGTAGAGATGTGCCACGGAAGCTGATTCGCGAACGTCGGCTTTATGCCGTACAGCTACATCTACGCTCTGATCACCGCTGATTTGACTGGGAGTCCGTGTGGCCCATGTAGCGCTCATAGGGATATCAGCATTCCGTTTTACTTCCATGCCGTCGCCAATAAATGCCCTTCCGTTTTCGTGTGACTCAGTATAGCGACCCATACTCCGTTCATGAAGAATTTCAGTAAGAACATCATAGTGATACTCAGCGACCATTTTCCCCAATGTATTGCGGAAGTCCCACAGGAACCTGTCACTTGCTTCAGCACTTTCTACAATACGGCCGGTAAGAACAGGTAACCAGGGAAGTATGTTATAGCTATTACGGGTATTAAATTCCTCAATAATTTTGTCAGTCCAGTTAGCAACACCGGCCTCCCAGCTATCGGTGATTATATACTGAAGGCCCCTTTCCCCCATCAATCCGCCTGTAGCGTCTTTGTACTGATCAAGGTAATTGTTGAAGTAGTTTTTAACAAATTCAGCATTCAGTTTGTCCACTTCAAGCCCGGTTGCCTCAGGTGAGGCGGGTGAATTCTGGTGGCCTGTCAGTGAATAACCCAGACGTATCACTATCCAGTCACCTTCAGGAGCAACCCAATCAAGTGACCCATCCGGTTGCATTTTTGATGTAAGATTTATGACATCATCCTGGCTGATCACTTCCCTTTCATTTGTCTCAGCTGTTGTGGTTATGGTAAGGTCGGTAGCTGTTACAAAGGCTGCCTTTTCTTCGAAGCGGTCAACCCTTGGGACTGTATGGAGGACAAGTTCTGCAACCTGAGTTCCGGCAGGCTCAGGTGTTTCGCGATCAGCACCAAAAAAACTTGCAATGCCACCAAATCTTGGTGGTGGAGGTAAGGTCTTAGATGTAAATCTGAAATACCTGGCTGTTACCGGTTCAAATGAAAGGGTTTTCTGACCCACACCGCCTCTGGGGATATCCACAACTGTACGGAATGTTTTGCCATCATCACTGGCTTCCAGTGTCCGGTTATCCGGATCGCCTCCCCTACCAAACATACCTGCTCTTCCACCACCGGCAATAGTGAGGGAGTGAATCGCCTTCGGATCATCAAACGCGAACATGATCCAGGCATTTTCACCAACTGTCACAGGCGGTAAAAGGGCTGATGTGGACAGATCTCCATCCGTCAGCATCTCAAGATCAAATTTGCCGCCACTTGAGGTGACTTTGGGTTCCAGGTCAGACAAAGGTACATCATCCTCGGGCATCCTGAAAGCGATAACAGCAGCATCTGCATAATATTCAGGCACCTTAGCGGATTCATCTTCGCTCAGGGAAAATCTTCTTTCTGGAGTTATGTTTTGAAATACCCCGGTAACAGATGGTGGTTCTGGCAGGATACCTGAAAACGGCTCTCCGCCTTTTATGCGGGTTTCACTCCATACATATTTCTTCATTCCCTGCTCAGGCGGAACCCAGGGACCGCCGCTCTCGCTCCAGCCTGGAGATCCTGCAATGGCCATTTCCAGATATAGGGAATCGGCTAATTCGGTGGTAAAAAGAAATGCATCCTTCCACTCGGGGGTCATATAGACCAGTCTCTTTTCCACGATCTGGGGAGTCATCAGAGAGGCGTCAAAATTCTGAAAACCTCCGATACCCGTGCGGTTCATCCATTCCAGATCAGCTTTGATGCCTTCTTTGGTGACATTGCCATTCATCCAGTGCCACCAGACACGTGGTTTGGCGCTTTGAGGTGGATTTTGAAATCCGGCTTCAATGTCCGGCCAATAATCTGCTGAGGGAGCACCACATTTTACAAGGATAATAAAAACAACTACAAACAGTAGTATGAGCTTCGTCCCTATTCTGATTTTTGAGTTAATAAAAATTTTTGTATTCATCATCTTAATAATAGGTTTTATGCTTTTCATAATCAGGCGATTAAAAAAATCTATCATGCTTTTAATATAATTCTGCGAAATATATTAAACAGCAATATCTAACGGACTATTAATCATGGATAGTAATGTACTCTTCATTCAACATTAAAAATTAATTTCGTCAATATTAAAATAACCGTCTTCACAGCCTTTGAGGCTTTTATTATTTTGGGGTACTATAAATAGAGTTACACAAGTGCATCAACAACATCATTCATTAACTTAATGGTGCCTTCAACGGGATCACCTCCGGCTTCATATTCAAGGGCGATATAACCTTTATAGTTTTTATCATTCAGAATTTTCACACAGCGGGCTATATCAACATCCGGAAACCTTGTCCAACGTTTTGCATGAACCATTGAGGTAGCTCTCGGAATAAGAATCTCCAGTCCGTGATACAACATATACTCATGCTCCCAGTTGCAGAAATCAGGCGAAGCCTCACAATAAGGGCTATTAACTTCATTAAGTATGATTATAATGTTCATGGGATGAGCTGCTAATCCCCAGTGGTTTTCGATTGTGACTCTGACACCCGATTTCTCTCCATAATCGGCAAGTTCTTTAAAAGACTCAATTGCATTTTTCAGGTATGGTACTATCTCCTCATTGCGGGGATAACCTCCCTGAATAACTGATGCAGGAATGATCCTTGGCCCTCCGGTATTAACGCGCATTGATCTGACACCTATCTGTTTTGCTGCATCAAGCCATAATTTTCCAACTATGATCCCCTCTCTGCGCAGCTCTTCATCAAGATCAGCAAGGTTTCTGGGGGCATTATTGGAAATATGGGATGCCATCACTCCGGCTGAAACCATTTTTGTTACCAGCAGATCGAGATAACGTTTTGCAGATGTGGTTGAGGGATCAAATTCGCCAGGACGAACCTGGTTATTTCTTTCAATACGGGTGAACATGGAATCATCAGTTACATCACCAAAAAGAGAGGACCAGAGGTCCATCGCCGGAACTCCCGGATAGGTATCCTTTGTGAACTGGGGAAAGTCGAGCAGTGTAAGTTCCCTGTATTTTTCTTTAAGCTGAAGGGTCTCCGGACGTTCAGGCCGTGTTCCGCTCTGTCTTCGTTTGAATAGCTGATTCACTGCATAGCTGTTCGATGCTATGCTTTTTAACCTCTCTGCTCTTGAGCGGATTTTTTGTTTCTTATTGCTGAGGTTATTCTCTATCAGAGAAAATCCCAGTCCGGCAACACCCAGTGAACCAAGAGCGACAGATTTCAGGAAATCACGCCGGCCTTTCATCCGGGATACTTCTTTAATTACTTGTTCGTTAATCTTTTTCATAGTTTACCTGAATTTTTATACAGTATTAAATATTTATTTTATTCAATTTTGATTAAAATATTTATTCAGCAATTCTCTGAACCTGGGCTCATTCTGTAACACCATAAGTCCGGGATCCATTTTTAACCATGTAAGGTTACGATAGCCTTTTTCCAGCGCTTTTTCTATCTGATCGATAGCCTCAGGTATTTTTCCCTGTATAGAGTATAAGCCAGCATATTTTGGGTGAAGCGTTGAATCTATTTCAAGTGCCTTATGTAACATTTCGTTTGAAGATTCCATATCGCCCATATATGCTGTTACTGCAGCTATGGTAATATATGTTTCAGCAAGGTCCGGATATTCTTTAAGCCATGGTCCGGTGGCTGTATCTTTAAACCGGGAAAAATATTTATGAGCATTTACCTGATCACCCAATAGTTTATAATTGACACCTATGTCGCAATAAGCGGGGAATTGATACTGGTCAATTTCAAGAATTCTTTCCAGTATCCTGATTGCTTCCTTATATTTGCCCTGCATCCGGTATGTATGGGCCAGACGGTACTGGTTATCCAGTAAATAAGGATTGATCTCCCGTCCTTTCTGAAAGGCTCTCTCCGCTTCATTAATACTATCAAGGGCAATGTAAGCTGATCCCAGGTAGAAATAGCCCCATGCATTCTGAGGATTATCTGCTATCATTTTTCCTGACCATACCAATGCTGAATCAATGTTTCCCAGCTTTGTAAGATAAGTCCATAATAAACCTCCGTAAGTCAAAACCAGATTCGGGTCTATTTGTATGGCTGTTTTGTATTCTCCCAGAGCTTCATCCATTAATCCTGACTTCTCGTAATACAAGCCGAGGTTATTATGGAATGTCGGATTGTCAGGGTATAGTCTGGTAAGCTTTCGTGTATACTCAATACCTTTTGGAAGATCATTCTCAACATTTACAGCATGAAGAGCAAGGATTGCATATTTTTCCAAATCCGTAAGATCGTCAACTTGTTTAGCTGCCTGGCTCAATAATTCCTCTCCTCTTACCGGATTAAACCTCTCAATAAGTAAATTCCCCAGAGATGCTCTGGCTGCTGTAAAACCGGAATCGATCCGCAGGGCATTTTCATAATAGTTTACGGCACCCGTAAAATCAGAGAGCCAATGACGCTCAATACCCAGACTGTATTGCTTGAGCGCCTCTAATGATGAAGTAGTCACTTTTGCCAGTGGTTTGTCCTGAGTAGCAATATGATATCTGGATTCACCAAGGGTCCTCCGGATTTTTCTGCTCATCTGGTCTAACTTTGAAAGGATATTCTGCTGATCATCGCTTTCCGATATTACTGATTTGAGAAGATCACCGGATTTGGTCTCCACTATTTTCGCAGTCAGGACATACTTATCCCCAACTTCACTTATACTGGGAACAATATATGTACTGATGCCTTCCCTTGATGCAATTTCCTGACCTGTTCTTTCATCGACATACGTATTGTCTTTAATTTCCATCATGGCCATGGTCTCGAGCATCCTGGACTTGGGAAAAACATTTATATATCGTGATTGATTGATGGTCAGGGAAAATGCCGTATAAAGGGATTTATCAAAGACAGGATTTTCAGTGAGATTTTCAAAGTCAGTTATTAAAATCCAGTCTCTTTTGGAAAATGGAATTGTACTTCCGGTGGTGAAAAGGAAAAGGACTATGGCAGCAAGCATTACACCAACTGAACTCAGACTGTATATTCTCTCTTTCTTTTTATACTTGTTGATCTTTTCAGCATACAGTTTATTCTCCTGCACAATCAGATCTTCATCCTTCCCGGAAGCTGCAGGTTTCCCGGGAGCGATCACAACACTTTCTGCCAGCCTTTCTTCAGGCCGGACTTGATCCATATCAGGTGTTTTGACGATTCCTTCCGGTGTTATATCATAGATCCACGAGAAGATTATTGCGATAATCAACCCACAACCCAGCAGGATCATTACAAGCGTTACTGTCCACGCAGGTAATCCTATACGTGGAAAAATTATATCCACACCTTCCAGGATTGCAAAGGCGGATGCCAGATAGACTGTAACTACCCGGACAACTTTCCGTTGCTTCAGTTCCTGCCAGAAATGGACCGGATTTTTAGGATTAGCAGCCATAAGGGATTCTAAATTTGTGAATATAAATATAAACCATCCTTATACCAAAGTCAAATGATTTTCAGTTTAAAGGAAAAATGACCATTGAGCCACGGTTCCACTCATGGTGATTGTCAGGGGTAATCATGCTTTTCAGGATTGCAATCAGGGAGGAGAATTATTTACCGGCTGAATCCCCGCGAGCGCATTCCCCGCTGCTTGCGGCGGGGTAAGCGAGCAAAAAAATAGAAAAATCCTTATTGGGGATCGAAGATTCCTCGCAGCTTGCTGCGAGGATCTTCAATTTATACTGTTATAAATATTATCATCACTTATTGCGAGGGTTTTGCAGAAACACGGATGTTTCATAAATTTACATGTATGAACCTCTTCGTATGAGAATTACTGTTTTATATCCAGCGCTGTTTATGATGTTATTCTTCAACGGCTGCATGCGACAGCCTGATTGCATAGATATCTTTATACAAATCGAGGAGGAATTTAATGCAGGTAATCTGAAAAAAACAGGATTGCTCGCTGATTCGCTGAAAGAAATATGTGGCGAAGAAAAACTGTTAATTCATAAAGCTGACTCATTATTGCAAATAGCAGATAGAATTTACCTGGATTTTCTTTTCACCGGAGAACAGATAATATCTCAAGACGTCAGGTATCTTGCCGACAGTATTGCCGGGCAGGAAGAGAATCTTTATTTTGAAAAATGGGATTATGAGATGGAAATAGAATATAAGAAATGAGAGCACTAAAGGAAAAGATCAGCCGGCTTATTCTTCTGAACACTATTATCCTGCTGGTTATTGTATCAGGTTGTCATCGGTCGGTAACAGGCCCTTATATGAAAGAGCTTGATTCGATATCTGATCATTGGGTTCCGGATGAACGGGAAGGAGTTTGTGATGTAAACCTTTATATTAAAGGCGGAGAGATGGTTCTGAAGGGCGAGACTAACCTTTTACCGGCAAAGGAAGCTATTTTGGCATTTCTAAAAAGCCGGAGTGTTGAGTTTACTGACAGCCTTGCATTGCTTCCCGACACAACACTTGTTAAAGAGCCTCTTGGTCTGGTAAATGTTAGTGTTTGTAATATGCGACCATCACCGGCACATAATACAGAATTGATATCACAGGCTCTGATGGGGACACCTGTTAAGATATTAAAGCACAAGCGTGGCTGGCACCTTATACAGACACCCGATTCATATATCGGCTGGGTGGATTCTGAAGCTATTAAGGCAATGACCCCCGCAGAATTTGATACATGGAAAACATCGGAACGTATTATCTACCTCAAAAAATCCGGTGATATTTACGATAATGCCACTGCCAGGAATGTAATTTCGGATATTGTTATCGGATCTATAATTAATGTTGCAGGAGAAGAAAAAGACTTTTACCATGTTATCCTGTCTGATGGGCGGACAGGATCTGTAAATAAAAATGATGCAGTAGGATTTGAAGAGTGGATCTCATCTGCAAGGCCGGTAGAAGGGAATTTGAAGAAGTGCTCAGAGTCTTTTACCGGTATTCCCTATTTATGGGGAGGCACATCAGTAAAAGCATTTGATTGCAGCGGATTTGTAAAAACAATCTATTATCTGAACGGTGTTATCCTTGCACGAGATGCTTCTCTGCAATTCAGGCATGGGAGCAGCATCAGTAAAGAGGATTATCCCGACTCCCTCCGGACCGGCGATCTGCTTTTCTTTGGCCCAGTAAGAAACGGAATCCCCCGGCCAACACATGTCGGAATGTATATTGGTGATACTGAGTTTATTCATGCTTCCGGAATGGTAAAAGTAAACAGTCTTGACTCTTCACGGAGCAATTTCAGCAGAGGCAGGAGAGATTCATTTCTGGGAGTCAGACGGATTATCGGGGCAGAGCCGGGAAAAGGATTACAGTTAATTTCAAATCATGACTGGTATAAATAAAAACTGTATATGAATAAAAGGGAATTTATCAGGTACAGCAGTTACTTTATAGGAGGTGCTATGCTAAGCGGTTCAATCAATTCATGCAAAGGAATGACTTCAAAAACTTCAACGAAAAAGAGATCCAAAGAGAGGCTGGTCCTTCGATTCTCGCCTTATACTCTTCAGTTAAGACATACCTTTACTCTGGCGACAAGTTCAAGGACAACCACACCTGTGATGCTTACAGAGATTGATTGTGAAGGTGTTACTGGTTATGGTGAGGCATCAATGCCCCCTTACCTGGGAGAGAGCCATGAGACTGCCGCAAAATTTCTTTCTTCAGTTGACATCTCTCAATTTTCGGATCCATTTCTGATTGAAGATATCCTTTCATATGTTGATTCATTGATGCCAGGGAATTATGCGGCAAAAGCTTCAATAGATATTGCATTGCACGATCTTGCAGGCAAGCTGGTCGGCGAACCATGTTACAGGCTGTTCGGACTTAATCCGGCAAAAACACCCTTTACAAGTTACACAATCGGGCTCGATACTCCCGAAATTGTAAAACAAAAAGTAGAGGAGGCAGAACCGTACAGCATATTAAAGGTAAAATTAGGACGTGATAATGACAGGGAGATGATAGAAGTGATCCGTTCTGTAACTGATAAGCCTTTATGTGTTGATGTGAATGAGGGATGGACAGATAAGAATCAGGCGCTTGAGATGGCACACTGGCTGAAAGATCAGGGTGTAATATTTCTTGAACAGCCAATGCCCGGAGAGAAGAAGGATGACCTTGCATGGTTAACACAGAACAGCCCGCTTCCGGTTGTGGGGGATGAAGCTATTCAAAACGCCGATGATCTTCTTAACAGTAAAGATGTTTATTCCGGAGTTAACATCAAGCTCATGAAATGCGGTGGCTTAAACTCTGCCGTGAAGATGATCCATATTGCCAGAGCTCTCAATATGAAGGTTATGATAGGTTGCATGACTGAGACCTCTTGTGCTGTAACAGCCGCAGCACAACTTTCTCCTCTCGTGGACTGGTGTGACCTGGATGGTAATCTTCTCATAAGTAACGATCCCTTTGACGGCTTGAAGATCATTGACGGTAAAGTGACTCTGCCGGAAAGGCCGGGGATTGGTGTGGAAAAAATTTCCTGAATCTGTAACAGATTATTAATTCAGTCTGTTGCCGGGTCAATAATTCCTTAACTGGAAATTAACCGGTACGAAAAACCATACAGGAACCGGTTTGCCATTCTGTTTCCCCGGTTCGGCAGGCGCAATCTTCTCCGGTTCGATGGCATTATAAAGTATTTGCTTTTTACTATCTCACTCCCTCACTCCCTCATAAGATAATTGATTACTACAGGGAGTCTAGTATGTTCTTGTCATTGAAGATGGTACAACAATCACATAATCAGCCTTCCCCATATGCTCTTCATCCATCTTATCGATATCATCCTGAAGGACTGTGGCAATGGTTGTAAGTGTCAGGCCGGGACTATATTTATTCAGGTACCATATTATTCCCATATAGCGTTCGGAATGATAACTACCGTTATAGTGAAGCACCATTTGTGAAGGCTGACGGTATTTAACAATTGAATTTGCCATTGTCGCATCCTTGATTGCCTGTGCTTTAGGAAGGTTTTCATTCATATTTTTTGCCATTGGTCCGACTGTTAAATGATCCATTGATAACATATCTTTATAACAGGGAAGTTCAGGATCATAATCAACAGTTAAGGGTGCTATATAACTAAGAGCCTCTTGTGACAGCTTTTGCAGGGCTTCGAAACCGCCGGAGGCGACAACTGAGGCATACCTGCGAGGTATATTGGAAGCAACAAACTTAAGTCCGCTATCTCTGGCAAAGTTCAGAAGAGGCTTATAATCAGTCTTGTAATTGTCCCATAACCGGACTTTACTTTCAAATGATGTTTCTTTTATCAGACCTTCAAAATATTCATCAATCAGAAGTTGATTATCAGTTTCGAACATCTCTGCCGCAAGAATAAGATCTGTGCTTTTTTCAGTGTGGAGATCCTTTGTTAATTCCAGTTCAAGCCAGTGAGCGATTGGGTTATCATGAAGTTCACCGAAGAAAATAACATCGGTTTTCAGAGCATCCTTAAGCATATTTCCATAATCAGCCTTTTTCCCTTCGCCGGTGAAGATCCTGTAGGCAGGCTTTTGCTGAGCTGGGAGCTTAAATGTTAATAAAACAAGCAGAAAGAGAGGTAATATTTTCATGGCGGAGGTTTCTTTAGTTTATAAAGATATAGAGTGTAAAGAAACGAAAAAGAAAATAAAAAGAGAGAGTCTCAAAAGCTGCTTTTCTGTTATTTAACACTAAATTTCCCGGGGAAGACTTATTGATTTGATGATAGGATAAAGCCCCCCTTGGGGGGCGGTGGGGGGGTCAAATAAATCTATTTCAAACCAAACCGGTAACTGAATTTTATAAGGAATATATTGTGTGGTTTGTTCTCGTCGTGGTCGAACAAATCCCCAAGATCGTCGAAGTATTTAAGTTGTCCGGTATCATTAAATCCGCTTCTGGTCTGACTCCATACAAGATAAACTGACGATCCGGGAGAATATTCCCATCGGATAACCAGGTTGGAAAGGAATTCCTGAACGTTAAAGTCTCTTTTGTCGATTGTATAATCGATGGTGCCATCGATATCTTCATCAATGGCAAAATGATCGATTTCTTCAGTTATTTGCTCTGTTGAGTAAGTCCAAAACCGGTCACCGTAACTATCAGCTATCGGATCTGTAATATATTTGTGGTCATAGTACATGCCTGAGGCAATAAATGGCTGGCCCCAGTACTGCAGGGTAAGATCGGGACTCAGGTTAAGGTTGACTCTTAAAGAAGCATTGATCGTTTCCCTGTCGATGCTGGCAAATATATATCTGTCGTTATCATCCACATTCAGCCTTGTGATAAACTGAAGCTCACTGAATGATTTACTGTAACCGGGACCCAGGGATACAACCAGATAGTTTGTCGGTTTATATGAGATTTCAACTCCAGTATTGAAGCTTGAGGAGTAATTTTTAAATCCCTGATTAGCACTTGTATAAAATTCAAATCCAAGTTTTTTACGATTATCCGTTGAAAATCCTATTCGTCCGCTGACATTTCCTGGTAATTTCATCGCCGGACCACCTCTGAGAATTCCTGTAGAAATGTCGGATGTGCTTATATTTCCTCCTGTCCATGCATTCCAGAAATTCTTAAAGCCAATGTTTGCATTGGTTTCAAATCCTTTCGATTCCCAGTCACCTCCAAAGTTGTGGACGGAATAGAAATCAAAATTAATATTATATCTCCTGTATATCCATTTGGGTTCCCATTGATTATATCCTGCCCAGAGAATAGCCAGTATCTTATCTGCTTCGCGGATGTAACCAAGATCATTTGTTTCAAAACCCGGTGTTTTCCACAACAGGGCTCCCATAAAATTCCAATGTCCATTTAATTTACCAAATTGCATTCTGCCTCCTGAACCAAACAATGATGTCCTGTCCGGATCGAATTCCGCAGCGCTGTTATCAGGTCTTTGGAAATATCTGGCTGATGATTTTTGTGTAAGTTCAATAGCCTCTTTTGTGCCTGTAACATTGCTGAAAGCTGTATTAAGGTTGAACATCCAGTTTTTGTCCTTGAAGTACTGTGTAAAATCAATACCACCTGTATAAGCCGACTTATGCATAAAAGCACCGAGGTTCTGATCCAGGTCTCTGTTGGTGCCTGTAAAAATACCGCCAATAATGGTTTTTCCATCATTGAAATCTCTCTGAATCCTGCCAACAAAATAGTTGGTAAATGGCTCAACTGTTTCAAATGTTCTTTCCCCTTCATTATCTATTTCAGCTTTTTCCTCAGCTGTTACAGCTTCGATGAAACCCAGAGATAAACCATTTTTTGTCTTACCTGTAATTTTTGCTGCACCAAGTATGGTTGTCACTGTAGGTATATCTGCATACCAGCCATCTTCCAGGCTGGGGTATCCCTGTGGTCTCCGGCCTATTCTTCTGGAATAGAAAAGGTTATCATTCCCAATATCTCCATCACCCAGGCCGATCCCAAAGTTCGTGATATTATTACCTTCGATAAAGAAGGGTCTTTTCTCACTGAAGAATGTCTCATAGGCCGAGAGGTTGACCACTGACGGATCTGCCTCAACCTGGCCAAAGTCAGGATTTATTGTGAGGTCCATGGTCATATTATTGGTAATGCCAATTTTAGCGTCAAGCCCTCCATTCAGGCGTGATAATCTTCCTTTTTCGAGGAACGGATTACCCGGTTTGGCTTTAAAGGTCTCCGCTTTTGCAACCCCGTAAGGTGTAATATCTAATATTTTTCTTGGTTTTATCTGCTCAAGACCTGTTAATTCACCCATCATATGGATTAATCCGGGAGCATCTGCAGGAATATGCTGCCAGAAGTCTGTCTCATTATTTCTGAACAAAACCCTTGCTATCTCTAAACCCCATATATCACCGGAGTTTTTTTCAAATCTGACCTGACTGAACGGAATTTTCATTTCAGCCACCCAGCCTTCGCTGTTGATGGAAGTCTTTACCCACCAGTTTGGATCCCAGGATGAATCCTCGTTATCGCCATCATTGGAAAAAACCTCATCAAACTTGACTCCTGACGAACTTACCGCAAATAAAAAACCGGTACGCAGATCATGATAACTGTCAAGAATAATACCAACCAGATCCCCGTCTATCTGATCACGTCTTGTCAAACGGTTAATAATACTGTCGGGACTTGTATCAAACGCCTTAATGGCAACATATAAGTTATCATCATCAAACAGGATCTTAAATTCTGTGCGCTGAGAGGCTTCTCTTCCATTAAGTGGTTCATGTTGTGTGAAATCGTCAATCCATGTTCCTTCACTCCAGGTTTCATCATCCAGAATCCCATTTATTACAGGAGGCACTGTGATCTTCTCTGCCTGGCAACTTTTCTTTTCAGGTGTCTGTCCGGTAGTAACTGCAAATAAAAACGATAAAATAATCAGGATAAGAGAACTTCTTTTCATGAATAAGTTGCTTATAATTGTTGTTTTCTGAATAATGACGAACAGTAATCCAATTTGTTGCAAATATTCTTATTATTTAGAATGGTTATTAATATAAATCCGGGTAAAATAAAAATTACTATCTTAGCCTGAAATCACATACTTATGATAACACGTCGATCATTTCTTGTAAAAGGTACTGCAGCTGTAGCAACTGCAGTTATTGCTCCGGGGGCCTTAGGCCGGAGTTTTTCAGTTAATAACGGATCACCGCTGAATGGTAAGAAAGTCCTTTTTGTGTGGGGTGGATGGATGGGACATGAACCCGATAAATGCCGTGATATTTTTGTTCCGTGGATGGAGTCGGAAGGGGCGGTTGTTACTGTATCAGACACGCTCGAAATTTATGTTGAATCAGATTTGCAGAATGATTATGACCTGATAGTACAGACCTGGACAATGGGTCAGATCGCTAATCCCCAGGAGAGGGCGCTGCTGTCAGCAGTTAAAAGCGGGGTAGGCATTGCAGGATGGCACGGAGGATTGGGAGATTCGTTCAGAAACAATACCGAATACCAGTTCATGGTAGGAGGACAATGGGTGGCTCATCCGGGAGGTGTAATTGATTACAGGGTAAATATTGTTGATCATGATGATCCGGTGACTAAAGGACTGTCTGATTTTGACATGCATTCTGAACAATATTACATGCACGTGGATCCGAATGTAAAGGTCTTGGCTACTACTACTTTCAATGGAGACCATGCCGACTGGATCGATGGAAATGTAATGCCAGTCGCATGGAAAAAAGTCTATGGGAAGGGCCGGGTCTTTTATTCTTCCCTGGGACACGTTGCAGCTGATTTTAATGTACCGGAAGCACTGGAAATACAAAAAAGAGGTATAAGGTGGGCATGTATGAGCAAGTACGAACCGATGGAAGCATGGAAACAGCCTGCTTAAGCCGTTTTTCAAGCAGCCTGTAAAGCTCCTGCTGACCCCTCATCATTCCTGCTTTGGTTTTGTTATATACTCAAAATCCATTTCGATCAGTAGTGAAATATCTTCTCCGGCCTCTTTCATGTCAATATCTTCTTGCTCATAATACCATTCAACAACAAATGGTATATCTTTTTGAGCTAACCTTTTGAGTTCAAAGAAAATATCATAAATGAATTTAGCTGAAGAGGAATTGAAATAGTTAAGATCGACCTGAAACCTGAGAGGATTATCCTTAGAGAAAAGGATTTTCTCTTCCTTTAACATTTCATCAACAAAATCTTCAAACCAGTCTTTAACAGGATAATAAAGAGCGCGGACATCTTCCGGAGCAGATGTCCCCCGGATTGCAAAGATATTATCCCCGGGGGAAAAGTGAATTTCCGGGGATAAGGTGGTCGGTTCAATATGCAGGTCACTCATGGCGAAGATTTTTTCAAAAGTGCACCATTCTTTTTTTAATTACAAACCTTTGTCTGGAGTCATTTCTGGTTTGCATCAAATAAGTTGTTTTCTTCACTGGCATCATATCCGGTATCTTCGGAGAGATTTTTTTTCTTATAAGCCTCAACCGCCATACGGTCGCACAGTTCATTTTCAGGATTGCTGCTATGGCCTTTGATCCACACGAACCTTACATTATGCTTGCGGTAGACTTTTAGAAATCTTATCCAAAGATCACGGTTCTTTTTCTTTTTAAATGCTTTTGATTCCCATTGAAAGACCCATCCTTTCACGACGGAGTCGGCAACATATTTTGAATCAGTGTAGATAGTAACATCACTGAAGGGTATTTTCAATGCATCAAGACCAACAATGACCGCCATAAGCTCCATCCGGTTATTAGTAGTCAGGCGGAATCCTTCTGATTTTTCAAGCCTGTGTTCGCCGGATATGAGAACAACTCCATACCCACCCGGACCGGGATTACCGGTGGAAGCCCCGTCGGTATAAATTATAATTTTATTTGCCATATGGCATATCAATTCCGGTATTGGTCAGGGAGAGCTTTATTGCATCACAGTCATTTCATCCACCAGATGTTTTGCACCTGCATAAATATCCATGACCCAGAGAACATATCGAATATCAACTGCAATTGTCCTCTGCAGTTCTGGTTCAAATGCCACATCACCACTCATTGCTTCCCAGTTTCCATCGAAAGCCAGTCCTATAAGTTCGCCGTTTGCATTAAGGACCGGACTTCCGGAGTTGCCTCCTGTGATGTCGTTGTTTGTCAGGAAACAGACTGGCATATAGCCCTGGTGTGACGCATATCTTCCAAACTCTTTTTTATTATTAAGATCGATCAGCCTTTGTGGAAGGTCAAACTCATAATCACCGGGTTTGTATTTATCCACAACACCCTTAAGAGTTGTATAATACTTATAGGTGACAGCGTCCCTGGGATCGTAACTGAGAACTGAACCATAAGTAAGCCTCATAGTGGAATTGGCATCCGGATAAAGAGTCTTATCGGGTATCATCTCCTTCAGTCCGGCAATCCATAATCTGCGCCCTTCTGTCAGATCAGCGTCATACTTGCTGAGTTCTTCTGAAAGTTCATTACGTACATTATTTATTGATGTTGCAGTAAGATATACCAGGTCACGCTCAAGTGTTTTAAGATCAGGTTTTTCGAGGAATGCCATGAGTTTTGATTCATCTGCAAACACCGATTTTGCAAACATTCTGTCAACAAACTTATCGATCTTCCCTTTAAACTTCTTATCGACAATATTTACATAAAAATCGGGATGGAATTTCTCAGGGACGTCTTCCCTGTAAAGCTTTATCATTGCCTTCATTGCTTTCTGATCGGTAGGCGGATTATAATCTTTATAGAAAACATCGCCGATATTGTTCCTGATATTTGATATCAGATCTATAACACGACTGGTATTGTCTGATTCATGTGCATTAATAAGTGATGATGCTATCTGGTTCATAGTAAGAAGTTCACATCCCTGAATAAAACATTCATTGATATATTGTTGTGCATTTTCAAACTCGGCTCTTCCTTCAATTGATGTTCTTATCAGATTAAGGGCATCTCCATATTTTGTTTTTCGATCGGCACTGGCAGCAACCCATTTATTGAACTGGTCTTCGATTTGTTCTTTTTCTGCTTTTACATTCAGTCTTTCAAGACCGGCTTTTTGTCCGATTGAATATTTCCAGTAGTTTGATGATCTTGAATACTTTGATGCGTATTGGATATTTATTTTCGCATCGGCCTGCATATCTGCCATCAGTATCTCCTGTCTGATTCCGCGGATCTTTATCCTGTTCGGATGGGTTATTTTCAGAAGCTCATCAACTTCCCATGATGTAGCATATCTCTGTGTTCTGCCGGGGTATCCCATTATCATTGCAAAATCGCCTTTATTAAGCTCTTTGATGGAAACAGGAAGAAAGTATTTGGGTTTGAGGGGGATATTATCCTCTGAATAGGGAGCAGGCTTTCCATCAGGAGCTGTGTAAACACGGAATACGCTGAAGTCACCTGTGTGTCGCGGCCATTCCCAGTTATCAGTATCAAAGCCGAATTTCCCGATCGATGATGGAGGGGCACCAACGAATCTTACATCAAGATACCTTTCATAAATAAGCAGATAAAAATAATTGCCTCCGTAAAAAGAGGAGACAACTGCCCTGTAGTTTGTCCCCTCAGCAGCTTTTTTTTCGATAGCTGAACGGACTTCGTTTATGGCAGTATTTCTTTCTGCTTCGTTCATGCCGGGTTTTACACCTGCCAGGACCTGGTCAGTTACATCTTCAATTTTCAGGAGAAAGGTTACAGAAAGCCCCGGATTGGGTAATTCCTGCTCTTTTGTCATTGCCCAGTAACCATCTGTCAGATAATCGTGTTCGAGGGTACTGTGAGCCTGAATCTGTCCGTAACCGCAATGATGATTTGTGAGCAACAGCCCCTGTGATGAGACAATCTCGCCTGTACAACCACCGCCAAAAATCACCACAGCATCTTTGATACTTGCCCTGTTCAGGTTGTAAATGTCTTCTGCTGACAGCTTTAGTCCCAGCTCGGTCATCGTACCCATATTGAGTTTTTCGATTAGTGGAAGGATCCACATGCCTTCATCAGCTTTGGTCTTCAAACCAAAAATCAGAACAAAAATGATCAAAGTGGAAAATAATTTCTTCATACTATTTAACTTATTTGGATTGATTATAAATTATCCGGCAAATATAACTTTTTATATGTTTTAATTATATGATATAAGAATTCAGAAGACTATTTTTATCTGGGTGTCGAACAGGTTAAAGGATCTTCTGTGATATGAAGTGATACCATACTTCATAATGGCTGCTTTATGAAGAGAGGTTGGATAGCCTTTATTATTCTTCCATCCGTAAACCGGGAACTCTTCGTGTATTTTTTCCATATATTCGTCGCGAAATGTTTTAGCCAGAACAGATGCAGCAGCAATAGAAAAAAACAACTGATCGCCCTTTACAATTGTCTTATGTTTAATTTCTCTGTAAGGGAAAAACCTGTTTCCATCGACAAGCAGGAACTGTGGTTCTTTTACCAGTCCATCAATTGCCAGATGCATTGCCTTTACCGAAGCTCTGAGAATATTTAATTCATCAATCTCTTTGTTGTCTACAAATGCTACTTTCCATGAGATTGCCCTGTCTCTTATTTCATCTCTCAGGTTTAACCGCTGTCTGGCAGTTAGTTTTTTTGAGTCGTTAAGTACAGGATGCCTGAAGTTTTTTGGTAAAATTACAGCTGCTGCAACAACCGGACCTGCCAGACATCCTCTTCCTGCTTCATCGCATCCTGCTTCAATAAGATTATAATAAAGGTATGATTTTAACATTTATCTGTTAATAAGTTATTCATAACGTTAATGAAATGTCCCAGAGGAAGAGATTTCAACAAAGTCTCTAAATCCGACAGGATGAACTTTTATGTGAATTATTAACATATTTATCAACAAAAATTGTTAATTTGATAGAAGTATTGTTATTTCTATATCCCGGATGTAATAAAAGTATGATAAAAGGGACAAAAATCATAATTCTGTTTTTGTTAGTTGTTACTAAGGTAAATGTTTATTCACAGCATTTATCTCACCAGGTTCTTGATTTCCACAATTCATCTACCTGCATGTTGTGATACTTATTTTGGATTATTCCGTACGGTTAATGCTATCTTCCTGAATACCACCACACAAAATATTATTCCTGCAATAATGCCAGTGAAATTACCGATAATATCCCTGTAGTTGAATGCTCTTCCGGGAATCCAAATCTGATGTGTCTCATCAAAAAGAGCAAACAAAATGATAAAGAGAGTAATAATTGTTAAAACCCAGATAATCAGAATATATCTGGCAACCGGCCGAAGACTGATAATTATTTGAATCATATACAGGATTATTAACAGGACCTAAATTTATAACTTTTTGACTTGTTGATTAAGGAAAATACTTTGTAACCTGAATTTCATGAAATTTTTAAATCGCTTTCAATAAAACCTTAAATTTGCCTGAAATTTATTTGGAATTATGATAACTTTCGAACAAATCAAGGAATTAGTCGAACGCCGTGATGCGTTAAGGAGGTATCTTTGACATTGAAGGGAAACTGAAACTCATCGAAGAAAAGGAGACCATATCACGGCAGTCAGGTTTCTGGGATGATCCCAAACCGGCCGAAGAGCTTCTCAAAACCATTTCACAGCTTAAGAGCTGGATTGAAGAATTTGACAGGGTAAACACTGCAGTTGAAGATCTTATTGTCATTAATGATTTTTTCAGAGAGGGGGAGGCATCCGAAGAGGATCTTGATAATCAGTTTAAGGCATGCCTGTCAGTAATAGAAGATCTTGAGGTACGCAATATGCTGCAAAAGGAGGAAGATCAGCTTGGTGCCATACTGAAGATCAACTCCGGAGCAGGCGGAACTGAAAGCAACGACTGGGCTGCAATGCTTATGCGAATGTATCTGCGCTGGGCAGAAACAAACGGTTACAAGGTAAAAGAGCTTGACTATCAGCCCGGGGATGAGGTCGGTATCAAATCTGTCACACTCGAGGTTGACGGTGAACGGGCTTATGGTTACCTCAAAAGCGAAAACGGGGTGCACCGGCTGGTGAGAATCTCTCCGTTCAATGCCCAGGGAAAACGACAGACAACATTTGCCTCGGTTTTTATTTCTCCGCTTGCCGACGATAATATTGAGATTGAAGTAAATCCTGCCGATATTACCTGGGAAACATATCGTTCGAGCGGTGCCGGGGGACAAAATGTAAATAAGGTTGAGACAGCTGTACGACTCAGGCATCACCCGACAGGCATAGTTGTTGAAAACCAGGAAACCCGTTCGCAATTGAATAATAAAGAGAATGCTATGAGGATACTTAAATCGCAGTTGTATGAGCTCGAACTAAGAAAACGCATGGAAGAACAGGCAAAAATAGAGAGTCAGAAGAAGAAAATTGAATGGGGTTCACAGATAAGATCATATGTGCTTCATCCTTATAAAATGGTCAAAGACCTGAGGACCAACCATGAGACTGGAAATGTTCAGGCTGTTCTCGATGGTGATCTGAACCAGTTCATGAAATCGTATCTTATGGAATTTGCCACTAAATAATGCGATGATTACTTCGAGCCTGAATATGATAAATTTCAGCAAAAATATTATTTGTTATTCAATTAATATGCAAGGTTATTGATCCATGGGCCGGCTCATACTATGTAGAAATGCTGACCTATGAGACACCTTCCGAAGCAGCCAGACAAGCTGTTGAGAATGATGTTCATATACTGGGAGTATCAAGCCTTGCTGCAGGGCATAAAACACTTATTCCGGAGGTAATCAATGAACTGAAAAAACTGGGAAGAGAAGATATTCTTGTGATTGCAGGAGGTGTTATACCGCCACAGGATTATAAGTTCCTGTATAATGAAGGTGTTGCAGCAATATTCGGTCCTGGTACATCAGTTTCAAAAGCTGCCAGACAAATACTTAAGATTCTGCTGGATGCGATTGAATAAAAAATCAGGTTATTTGTATACTGAAAAATTCAAAGTCGTTTTCGAATGAAATACGTACGAATATTGTTTATCTTTCTTTTTATTGTTTCTGCAGGATGCAAAATAAAAAAAAATGCTGCTTACAATCAGCCATCAGTCAGACAGAATGAAGCAAATGCTCCTGTCGTAAATTTTTCGGACCAGTCAACATGGCTTCTTGGTTATGTCAATCCGGCTATGATGCGCAGTCCTCCTCATTCTGAATGGTTCATCAGAGGCTATGATGATTATCAGTTTAACCAGGATATTGTTAACAAATTATCAGAGTTAAATAAAGATGAACTATCAATAAAGGTTGTTTTTGGCACCTGGTGCCCCGACAGCCGAAGGGAGGTTCCACGTTTCATGCGAATTCTGGATAGCTGGAGATTTCCTGTTGATAAGGTGACCTTTATCGGAGTGGATAACGCCAAACTCTCCTCCGTGAGAGGATATGACAGCCTGAATATAGAAAGGGTGCCCACTTTCATTATTTATAAGAATAATACTGAGACCGGACGCATCATTGAAAATCCTGTAACGTCTTTAGAACAGGATATATTAAATATTCTTGACAGGAATGAAAAATAACAAATAGTAAGTATCATGGAAGAGAAAACAAATAGTACGGGACAAAATCTGGGGATTGCAGCTCTGATAACAGCCATAATAACATTCGTGTTTGCGGTGATCCCCTGTGTGGGAATCATAGCCATTATTCCGGGGATCATTGCAATTGTACTGGCATCTGTCGGATTATCCCATGCTTCAAGAAATGAGTCACCCCGGGGAGTATTAATAGCCGCACTGATAATAGGAATAGTAGCGGTGTTAATTTCATTATCGCAGATTTTTGTAGCCGGAGAGATTGTAAAGAAAACTGAGAACAAGTGGTCTGGTGAAATACGTGAGGTTATAAAGCAAGTACAGGAAGATGTGCTCAGAGATCTGGAAGATGCAAGTGTTTCAATAAAGGTTGAAAGCAATGGTGAGAAAGTGGAGATTAACACACACCTGAACAGGAAGGATCTCCTGGAGGAACTTGAGGAACTGGAGGAACTGGAGGAAGTTAACACTGAGGAGGATGATACTTTGCAAACGGAAAAGTGACCAGGGATCTTTACCGGGACCAGATATCAGAAATCATCCATACATTATAATCAATATTGTATTAGCCGGAATTATTGTGCTTATTTTCGCCTATTCCGGCATTTTTTCTCCTGTAAAAGATAACTATCCTGTAAAGTGCATTCATGAAAAACTCACCGGGGAGCCCTGTGTGTCCTGTGGTTTATCTCACAGTTTTTCACTGATTATAAGAGGCAAAATAGCCGAGGCTTATCAATGGAACATATATGGGATGAGGGTTTTTCTTTTTTTTGCTTTACAACTTGTCATCAGGATTGTCTTTTCATTCTTTTACTTAAAATACCCTGACACACGCAAGGAGCTGATTATATTTGACATAGCCGGTTCTGTGCTTATTTTTCTCATTGCTTTTTTCCCATTTATCAGGAGTATTTCCAGTGGAATTCTTGGTTGATATGAACCTGATTATCTATGAGATTGTCCTGTTCTGAAAAATTTCACTCAGTTACAGATTCGAAGCTGGGCCTTAAGGATCCTGCAGAGGAGAATATATTTTAAAGGCTGGTATCATTCAACACTTCATATATAAGGGAGCTTTCAAAGCCCCTGGACAATCCGAACCGGAGCAACCTTGCTTTCAGGTCATATTTATTTTTTGCTTTAATAGATCTTTTGCGGACTGATAATAATTCCTTCAGTACCTGGAAATAAAGTTCATTATCAATATTATGCAGCGCTGATGTTATTATTTCACCGGGAATATTTTTTGATTTAAGATGAGCTGAAATCTTGAGCTTTCCCCATTTATTGAAATTGAATTTATCTTTTACAAAGGCAGTTGCATAGCGTTGTTCATCGATGAATTTTTCATCAATAAGAAAATTTATGATTTTCTCTTTGTTCTTTGAGCTTACTCCCCAGGACTCTAGTTTTGCGTTAACATCACTAATACACAATTCACGCTGCGAGCAGTAACGCATCGCTCTGTCAAGTGCAGATTTAAAAATTTTGTCATCAGACATCTTTTGTTGCTTTTACAATTCTATCTTTACCGTTAATGTCCTTGATGATCATTACACCGGAATAACGATAAGATTCAATCATCCTTAAAAGAGGAATACCCATTGCTTCATTTATTTCAAAATATATTCTGCCACCGGGGGATAAAAGCTTATCTGCAAGTTCAAGAATTGCGTGATAAAAAACAAGAGGATTGTCGTCGGATACGAACAATGCACTATGTGGCTCAAAATCAAGAACATTTTTATTCATAAATTGTTTCTCAGATTCTCTTACATATGGTGGATTGCTAACTATAATATCAGCTTTACCGGTCTTTTCAGCATTACAGTTTAAAAGATCTGTATTAACAAACCTGACTTTTACATTATTAAGCTTCGCGTTTTCTTTTGCAATTATTATAGCTCCTTCAGATATATCAATCCCAGTAATTAAGGCATCAGGAAGATGTTTGGCCAGAGCAATGGAGATGCATCCCGAACCTGTCCCTGCATCAATTATTTTGCCTTTGAAACCGCTGTTCTCCTTAATAATCAGATCAACAAGTTCTTCAGTTTCCGGCCTTGGTATGAATGTATCATTATTGACTTTTATTTTACAATTATAAAAAAGTATTTCGCCGATAATGTACTGGATTGGTTTTCCTTTCTTTAACTCATTGCATACGGAAACAATTTTCCTGGCATTTTCCACCGAAAGGGGGAAGTTATTTCCCTCAGGAATATGCAACTTTTCAAATCCTGTAATCGTATAAGTTAAAATATCCGCGAAGGCACTTATTTCCTGATCGTGATAGACTTCTTTAAGTTCCTTGGCAAGATAGTTACTGATATCTTTTAATGTTTGTAACTTAACGCACATGATCCAAAATTAACACTTTCGGGTAAATGTCCGGGGAAGACAACATAAAATTCATGAGGCGGTGTCTGGATCTGGCTGCGAAAGCAGAGGGTCTGACCTGGCCGAATCCCATGGTTGGTTCGGTAATCGTAAATGACGGGATAATTATTGGAGAAGGATTTCATGTAAAAGCAGGCAGGCCTCATGCAGAAGTTATTGCAATAAAATCGGTTAAAGAAAAGAAGCTCCTCGGATCTTCAGTATTGTACGTGAATCTTGAACCCTGTTCACATTTCGGGAAGACTCCTCCGTGTACTGACCTTATACTATCTGTCGGGATACCATGTGTAGTAGTTGGTACTGAAGACACAAGCGAACAGGTTTCAGGCAGAGGTATCGCAAAGTTGCAGAATGCAGGTTGTAAAGTTATTACCGGTGTACTTGAAGAAGAATGCAGGGAACTGAACAGGCGGTTTTTTACTTTCCACGAAAAAGGACGACCCTTTATTGTACTTAAGTGGGCACAAAGTGCTGATGGATTTATCGATTTAATACGTACCGAAAATTACACAATTGAACCCAACTGGATTACTGGAAAGCCTGAAAGAGTGCTTGTACACAAGTGGAGGGCTGAAGAACAGGCCATTCTTGTAGGAGCCGGAACAATCCGTTCAGATAATCCCAGGCTTAATGTAAGAGAATGGAAAGGTAACAATCCTGTAAGAATTATCCTGAGCGGATCAGGAGTACTGGACAAAAAATTAGCTATAAATGAAATTGTTGGATCAAATATTGTGTTTACCCGCAATGGACGAGCAAAGATCCCGGGAGCTGTGATTGTCAGTCTTAATGATGAAAGACCGGCTGCTTTACAGATTTCGGAATACCTGTTTAAATTGGGTATTCAGTCATTAATGATAGAAGGAGGAGCACAGGTGCTTGAACATTTTATTTCAAGCGGATTATGGGATGAGGCACGTATTTTTACCGGCTCTTCTGATTTCAGGAATGGTATCAGAGCCCCGGCTATAGACGGGAAGCTGTCGGCGAAAACAAATTTCAGCCAGAGTACTCTTACAGTGTTAATGAATAATAATTTTTAATTAAACAAGGAGGTTGATATTTTTAACAAATATTTCTACTTTTGATTGTTGATAATTTGTTAATAAATATTCCGGATTATGAAAAAGCGAATATTCTTTATGATAATGTTAATGGCATTGGTAGCTCTGCATGCATCAGGGCAGAATGCCAGGAGATTTTACAAAGCAGGAAATGTGTTTGTTAAAAACCTGAAATATGAAGATGCTGTTTCACAGTATTCAAAAGCCATAAATCTGGAACCCTCAAATCCGAAATTCTATATAGCCAGGAGTAAAGCGTACGAATTGACTAACAAGTATGAGGAAGCCAGAACAGATCTGGAAAAAGCTATTGTTTTTCAGCCAAAGAATGTTGATGCATTAATAGAACTTGGGAAAGTATGTAATCAGATGGAGGATTACAGCATGGCTTTGAAGCATCTTAACAGGGCTTCAGCTATTGAGAAACGAAATGCACTTGTTTATCCTGAAAAAGTCATCACACTTATTGGTCTTGAAAGGTACGATCAGGCTCTCAAGGTGTCGGATACAGCTATTCTTATTAAGAATAATCCGATGAACTATTATTACAGGGGGCTTGTGTATATAAAGCTCAATAATGATATCATGGGGAAGAAAGAGCTTGAGAAGGCAATCTCAAAAAATAAGAAACTGGTCGAACCACGCCTTGCCCTTGCCGAACTTCTTCTTAATACCAACGTTGAGGAAGCTATGAGTCAGTGTAACGAAGTTTTGAAAGCTGATAACAAAAACACTGCTGCTTATCTTATGAGGAGCAAAGTCTATAAGGCAAATTTTGATTACCCCAGTGCGATTAATGACCTTTCAAAAAATATACTCATTGAACCTGATAATCCTGATTTCTATTTTGCACGGGGGGAATGTTATCAGGAATTTAATCAGCATACAAACGCCATAGGTGATTTTGCAAAATATATTGATCTCAGACCTGACGATCCCAATGCCTATTTTGCAAGAGCAAGGTCTTACGAGGAGATAATGAACTTTGAAAAGGCGATAGATGATTATACGAAAGTTACTGAACTCGTGAAATACGATATGAAAACACGCGAAATACTGGATAATGCCAAAAGTCGCCTGTATGAGATTAACCGTGAGACAGACAAGCCGCTGATCACTGTTTCAAGTCCTGTAACATATGAAAACTATATTGAAGTTCCGGGTAAGAGTGAGACAATAATCATAAGTGGTAAAATAAGTGATAAAAGCGATCTGGCCAGCTTGGAGATAAACGGTCAGGATATTCATGTGGATAAAAAGGCTGATGCTTATGAATTTGTTGCCAGCATTGATATCAGGGATACGGAGAAAATTGGAATAGAGGCTGTTGATGTATATGAAAATCACGGAGTTATTGATTATATGATTAACCGGACAGAAGTAGATCCTCCCGTTATCAGGCTGATCGCACCGATTGCTTCTGATAATGGGCAGATCTATCTTGGATCAAGTGCCCCTTCAGTTTATGTTGAGGGCAGAATTACCGATCAAAGTTCAATAAAATCCATTTTTATTGACGAAATGACCGCAACTTACAATCCCAATGAAAATAATCCCCAGTTTACAGCAACATTAAATATTCAGAATAAGAATAACTTCACTATTACTGCTGAAGACAAATATGGGAACAAATCATCAGCGCAATTTTTCCTGAACAGGGAGGATGCCAATATTCTTGCGGATAATCCGATGGGCCGGACCTGGATTGTCTTTATTGAAAACTCGAGTTATGAATCATTTGCCAGTCTTGATGGTCCCATAAATGATATTAAGATGATGCGGTCTGCACTTGCCAATTACCAGATCGACTATACCTGGCATCTGAAGGATATGACAAAGGATGAGATGGAAAGATTTTTCAATATTGAACTACGCGATGCTGTCCGAAGCAACCGGGTTAATTCGTTGATGATTTGGTATGCCGGGCATGGTAAATTCATTAATAACGTTGGCTACTGGATACCGGTGGATGCAAAAAGAGACGATGAATTCACCTACTTTAATATTAACCAGCTTAAAGCAGGTATGCAGAGTTATACTGACCAGCTGACTCATACGCTTGTTGTTTCGGACGCCTGTGAATCAGGCCCCAGTTTTTTTACTGCAATGCGAGCTGTAAATGAAGAACCTACCTGTGATGATCTGAGGGCCTCGACAGCTAAATCGGCTCAGGCTTTCACCTCAGCCAATACAGAACTTGCTGCGGATCTTTCACAATTCACCCGAACATTTGCCAATATGTTATCTAATAACCGTAACGCCTGTATTCCCATTGAAACTATTGTTAAGTCTGTCACAAATACTTTGGCAAACTATAATCAGCAAAGACCAAAGTTCGGAAAGATCCTTGGATTTGAGGATGAGAATGGATCATTCTTCTTCATGGCTAAATAGAGATATTTATGTCAATATCAGATACTAATAAAGGCCAGGCAAAAGTATTTGTCTGGCTTATGCTTTTTTTGTCGGCTTCACCTTCGTTAATTAAAGCTCAGAAATACTATTTTGATAATTACAAGGAAGAACAAAAGCTCAGTTCTTCAAAGGTTTATGCGCTTCTGCAGGACTCGAAGGATTTTATCTGGCTTGGGACTGAAACCGGTGTGTCGCGATTTAACGGAAGGAACTTCGAAAACTTTACCGATCAGGACGGACTTTCAAAGTATGGTGTAAGAAAAATATATGAAGATTCGTATGGCAATATCTGGTTTGGTCACAATAACGGAGGAATATCACGTTTTAACGGGAAGATTTTTGAACAGGCTTCTTTCGATTCAATAACCATTGTTGGAGACATTTCGGGTATTACTGAAAGAGTAGAGGGAGAAATCTGGTTTACCTCATCAGGCGATGGTGCTATTGTTTGTGATCTGCCCGGGGACAACATAGAGAATATCAGGGCTGAACAGTACAAAGGCCAGGCAGGCCTGAGTGATCTGATTTATGGAACTTACCAGAACCGGTCAGGAGATTTATTCTGTATAACCGAGGGTGGAATAAGACGTTTTGTCCCGGAGGAAATGAAATTTGAAATCTATAGGATGCCTCACCTCGGTACATATTTTACTGTTTCTTCCCTGCTGGAAGACAAGTACGGGTCTATCTGGTTCGGAACCCATCACGGCGGACTCTATAAATATGTTATGTCTGAAAGCAGGATGGAATATTACGATCTGGTAAAAATGGGAATCAGGAGCAATTTTGTTTCCTGTCTTACAGAGGACAGTAAAGGACGTATCTGGATTGGCACCTGGGGAGGTGGTATTGGTATGTTTGAGGGGGATAGCCTCCGTATCCTTGATTCAAGGAACGGTCTGATCCCGACGAATATTCAGTCAATTATTGAGGATGTTGAAGGGAATATACTTATTGCAGATCAGAGTAATGGCCTAACAATTTTCAAAGGGGACGCTTTTGTTACAATTGATGAGCCGGAAATACTGCCTGATGCAAATGTTTATGCCATTCACGAAGATAATTCAGGGGCGATCTGGTTTGGTACAAATGCAGGTATTTCCAGGTTTTACCCTGATTCAAAGAGACCTCCGGTTATATTTAACAGAGCAGATGAATATGAAAAACTAAAAATCAGATTTTTCCGTGAGGATAATGAGGGAAATATATGGATTGGAACCGATGGTGGAGGTGTACGGGTGTATGATATATCAACCTCCAGGTTTGAAGATAATGTAACGCTTAATCGGGAAATATTAGGTCGCTACGGTATTGTAAGGGCCATGGAAACTGATAATCAAAATAATCTGTGGATAGGAACTGATGACGGACTAGCTTACTGGAATTATGAAACAAAGACCGGCGATAGGATAACCTTGATGGACAGCATCACTGTAACAAACATTACAGCTCTTTACTATGACAGATCAGGGAAGCTTTGGATTGGCACGCAGGCAACTGATGAAAAAACAGGACTTTTCAGACTTGATCCGGTTAAAATGGAATTTTCTGCTATCGACGTATTCAGAAATATTATTCCTACTGCGATAACAATGGATGATAAGGGTGTTTTGTGGATAGGTACGGCCCAGGGATTAGTTTCGTTTGAAAATGATTCAATCACATCGATCATAAAAGAGGAGGACGGTCTCCTTTCCAACACAATCCAGCTGGTTGCCTGCGGAACTAACGGTTGGATATACATTGGAACAAACATGGGACTCAACCGTTATTTTCCTGAAAACAAAAGCATATTTGCCTACACAAATAAGAATGGTTTTCCGGGTATTGAGACCAGGCCAAATGCAGTTTTTACTTGCAGGAATGGTGATATCTGGTTTGGAACGGCAAACGGAGTGACCCGCCTCACGCCTTCAAAACTTACAATAGGTGGAATTGAGCCTCTTACACATATTAAAGAAATGAGGGATTATTTCAGATCCAGGGAGATGAGTGAAGGGCTTAAGCGTAAATATAAAGACAATGATTTCATTTTCGATTATTACAGTATCTGCCTTACAAACCCGGAGGTTGTTGAATACAGAGTAAAACTTGAAGGATATGATGAAGACTGGAGATCGGTAGCCGATCAGACAAGGGCCTACTATCCTAAACTCCAGCCCGGCAAGTATACATTTATGGTGACTGCCAGAAACAGTGAAGGCAAATGGAACAGTCAGCCAGTCTCATACTCATTTATGATAAGACCGCCATTCTGGAGGTCCTGGTGGTTCATTCTCTCAAGCATTGTTGTTGCAATCATTGGAGTGGTGGTTTACATTAAAATCAGGGAAAAGAACCTGATAAAGGAGAAAATGATCCTTGAGAGTAAAGTAAAAGAACGGACTGCCGAGGTTGTACAGAAAAGCATGGAGATCGAAGAGAAGAACAGGGATATTACTGCAAGTATCAGGTATGCCGAGCGGATTCAGCGAGCAATGTTACCACCTGAAGACATTTTTGGAGACACATTTGTTCTGTTTATGCCTAAAGATATAGTAAGCGGTGACTTTTACTGGATGTACGACAACGATGACTCGCATTTTATCGCTGCTGTCGATTGTACAGGCCATGGAGTACCCGGGGCTTTTATGTCGATTATCGGACATAACTCTCTTAATAAAGTGGTGAGGGAATACGGTATCACAAGGCCTTCTGCAATAATGGATCAGCTCAATATTGAGGTTACAAAAGCTCTTTTACAAAGAGATGAGAAAGCTATAGCCGATGGGATGGATCTTGCCCTTATTGTTTTTAACAGAAAGAAGTTTACTGTTGAATATTCCGGGGCATTTAGGCCTTTATATGTTGTCAGGAAAGGAGAGTTATTTGTTTACAGAGGAGACAGATTTCCAATAGGTATGACAAAAATGGATGTGAAGAAAAAATTCTCAAATCAGCAGGTTGATATAGAGCCGGGTGATATGCTCTATATCTGCTCTGATGGTTATGCCGATCAGTTCGGATCAGTGGTTGGGAAGAAATTCAAAACAGGAAATGTGAAAAAACTCCTGACAGAGATTTGGCATCTGCCCGTACATGAGCAGAGAGGAAGGCTTGAGCAGGTATTACTGGCATGGAAAGGAGATCTGGCGCAGGTTGATGATATATTGTTTATAGGGACCAGGATTCCGGAGAATTAGATCTTGGCAATTCTTCTGGGATCATCAATCCATCTTTTGTTTTTTGTCAGAGCAATAATAACTTCTTCAGGTGTGTCAGCCACTTCCCAGATCTCTTTATGTTCATATCTGAGAAACTGTTCCGCAATCATATGATCAAGAAATTCAATAAACGATTTGTAGAAATTGAGCGTATTGAGTATAATGACAGGTCCTCTGAAAAGTCCCAGCTGCTTAAGCGTTATGGCTTCAGTTAATTCCTCAAGTGTACCCACTCCTCCCGGTAATGCAACAACTGCTTCTGCTCTTGCAAACATGTTCTTTTTTCTTTCACCCATATCGGTGGTGACAATCATCTCATGAACAGCGGGATGCCCCCATCCTTCATCATTCATAAATGAAGGTATTACACCGGTTATCCTGCCACCGTTAACAAGAATGGCATCAGCAAACTTACCCATAAGCCCGATTCCGCCACCTCCGTATATAACTTCGATTTTTGCTTTTGCAAGTAATAAACCAAGCTCGGATGCAGCATCACCATATTTGCTGTCTATCCGGCTGCTTGAAGCAGCGAAAACACATATTCTCATTTCATGATAATAAAAGTCTGCCGGAAGTGCAATTAACGGCAATAACACGAACTAATAAAAGCTTTCAAAGAAGGGCGTTAAGTTTATTTACAAAATTTATTTTTGGGACTGCCCCAACTTGTTTATCAACTACTTTGCCGTCTTTAAAGAAGAGGACTGTAGGAATATTTCTGATACCAAATTTTACAGTGACAGCCGGATTGTTGTCAACATCACATCTGGCTACAACTACTTTACCTGAATATTCTGTCGAGATATCTTCCATAATTGGTACAATCATTCTGCATGGACTGCACCATTCTGCCCAGAAATCAACAATAACAGGTTTTTCAGACTTCAGAACTATCTCTTCAAAGTTATTATCATTTACTTCTAACTCCATAATAGATCAGCGTTTTTCATATGTTTGTTTTTATGATGGGCGCAAATATAGCTAATTAACTTTATAATCGATACCAGGATGATCGTCGAGATAAGAAATAAATCCGTCATTAAGTCTCACTCGCATAGTCCTTGAGAACATGGGCAGAGAAATCTTATCATCGGCATCAATAAAAAGGAATTTAAGTTCTGTTTCCCCTCTGTTTTCCTTAACAAGTTCCATAAGTTCATTGATCATCTCCTTGTTGATGTTTTCGGGATGAATTTTAAGTGTAACCGATTTGATAAGTTCATCTTTAACACTCGACAGGAGGTTAATTGATTTAATACGGAACTCGAGTTCATCGTCTTTGTATTTACGTTTCTGAACTCTTCCCTTAACCAGAAGGTAATAACCAACAATGAAAAATTTACTGTGTTCAAGGTATTCCTTATCGAACATCACGAACCGGAATGAATCGGAATAGTCCTGCAGTGTGAAAGAGCCATAAGGTTTTCCGTTTTTCCCGATACCGTTTTTAGTATCTGTTACTATACCTGCTACAGTAACATCCCTTTCGAGCCAGTCGTGCATGTTTTGCAGATCGGCCAGTGTGGCTGTAGTAAACGTGTTTATTTCGAGCCTGAAATCATCCAGGGGGTGGGATGAGAGATAAATACCTATTACCTCTTTCTCCCTGTTGAGTTTTTCAAGTTTAGGCCAGTCGGGGCATGGAGTAGGTTCAGGCTTAATAATGTCAAAACCTCCCGCTTCTCCAAAAAGTGTCTGCTGGCTTGAGTTTCTTATTGCTTTTGCATTATTCCCGTAACGTATCAGACTTTCTATGAAGGATGTACCTCTGGTATCAAGAGAGAAATACTGTGGCCTGCTGATTCCGGAGAAACAGTCGAATGCTCCGGCAACAGCCATTGCTTCAAGGTTTTTCTTGTTAAGTGAATTGAGATTTACTCTTTCTACCAGATCATATATATTCTTATAAAGTCCATTCTTTTCTCTCTCCTCTATCATCTGCAGAACAGCACTTTCACCTACTCCTTTAATAGCGCCAAGGCCAAAACGGATATTTCCATCTTTATTCACTGTGAATTTTACATTACTCTCATTTACATCTGGACCAAGCACTTCCATACCCATTCTGCGGGTTTCGTCCATGAATATTGTGATCTTTTTAATATCGCTGATATTCCGGCTTAAAACAGCTGCCATATACTCAGCCGGGCAGTGAGCTTTAAGGTACCCGGTCTGAAATGCAATAAGGGCATAACAGGTTGAGTGAGATTTATTGAAAGCGTACTGGGCAAAAGCTTCCCAGTCGGACCATATTTTGAATACAATGTTTTCGTCATATCCTTTTTTTCTGCAGCC